>Ga0208045_1000026_pt1 | contig 69558 bp, 61 predicted proteins | sample PL_2010_200m_FD_184160 | JGI IMG/M metagenome (GOLD analysis project Ga0208045, IMG submission 184160) | Freshwater microbial communities from Powell Lake, British Columbia, Canada to study Microbial Dark Matter (Phase II) - PL_2010_200m... | ecosystem: Environmental > Aquatic > Freshwater >...
GCTGGAGTCCGGAGTATTGGTGATGATGTACTTTACATTCATCAGGCCCCAGAGGAGAGGATTGCCCATGCCGATGACGTCGTCCATATCCTGATAGGCGCGCATCTTGGCTCCCTGGTAGCCGTAGGCGCTTTGGATGCGCCAGAAAGCAAGCATGTTGTTGTACGGTGGGCGCCCGTCCTTGAACTCGAGCACTCGAAAGAGCGACGTGTCCCTCTGCACATACTTGATATACTCAGGAGCCGCAAACACCTGCTTCTGCACGGACTTGTCGTGAGGTTCCATCGGCTTCGCGGCCACTCGCCAGAGATCTGTGGCGATCACGAGCGTGAGGATGGCTGCGAACGTGGTGAGTTTCATCTTCCGCTGAATAAAGGTGTATAGAGCTGCACACGTCACGAGCAGCAATCCCACAGCAACATAGATGTCGCTCGCGACCATCGACGAGAGTTGTGAAATGATCTCTCTGCTTGCCTGCGGAGGTATCTGTCGGAATACCTGCTCGACCACCCGGTCACGCGGCAAAGAGTAGTTCGCGAACGCGGAGAAAAGATTCTGGATTGCCTGGCGCGGCAAGAGACTCTCGAACGTCAACACCACCATGAGGAGTATCCCGGCCGCCGCACCAAACCAAACGAGAATTGACTTCTTCCTCTTTTGAAGCTCCGCGCCCTGGATCTGATCTTGCTCGCGCAAGAACGATGCGATTCCATAGGCTGCAAGGATGGGAACGAAGATCTGGATCAGGACCAGAATCATCGATGGGATGCGGAACTTGTTGAACATCGGGAAGTACCTGTACATCAGATCGTACAACAGAGGGAATTCTCTCCCGAAAGAGATCAGGAGCGAGATAACGATCATGAGCCCAAGGAATTGAACGAACGGGTCTTTCCTGTTCCTTACAAATCCCACAATTGCAAGGATCAGAACGATCAATCCCATGTACTGAGGTGCATGGGTAAATGGCTGTGGTCCCCAGTAGAAATTGACCGACGCCTCTTGATTGCCGGTGAAGAAGCCCTTGTAATTTACCTGCCCAAAGCCGTACCACGACGGGATCACCCACGTCAGGACCTCGCCGGGAGCAAAGGACCAGCTTGTCGCATAGTCATAATCGAGACCACCCTGAACGGTCTTGGTATCTCCCGGCTGTTTCGTGGAGACGATGGCGTTCGAACCCCGCATGGAGTATGGGTTGTACTCCAAAACGGAAAGGTACTTGTCCGAGTCCATGGCGAATGCCATCGCGCTCGCGACGACCAGGATAACACCTGCTCTCACGATGCCTTTCCATGCTGGCGCCTCCTCTGACCCGGAATGAGGGTCTTTTTTCTTGAGAAGAGATCGGATCAGGAAAAAGAGGAAGTACACGCCGAGGGTCAGGTACATGTAGAAAATCATCTGGACGTGACTCGGCATGTAGGAGAAATGGAGAAGCAACACAAGAAGAATCGCCAGAAGCCAGCTGAACTTTTCCCGTAATCGCTCGACGACATAGAAAATATACGGGAAGAACGCAATGACGGCAATTTTCGTGTTGTGCCCCGACATGACCCAGATGATGATATACATCGAAAACGTGGCCGAAAAAGCGGCGATGAAGGCGGGAAACTTGCTCTTCACCTTCTGATATGTGAAAAGATAAATGCCACACGCAAAGACAAAATAGAAGAAGAGGACCCATCCTTCGGCCGGGTTCAGGATGACATAACTGAAGACTGTCGAGGTTCTGGTAAGTACCTGGGCCGAAATGTCAAAGAAGCGGTCACCGCCCACGGTGAGGCTCCCATACGAGGGCATTCCGCAGAAGATGTAGGGATTCCAGAGGGGGAAGACCCCCTCCTGTTTGGCATCGGTCAAAAAGGTGTCAAAACTGCGGCTCGCCAGGATGTCAGCTTCTGTGAACATCTTCCCGCTGAAAATCAGCTGATTGAAGAACACGATGAGGCTGAGAAACAGGAGCGCGATGGCGAGGAGATGCTGATAGCGCTCGGGAATCAGCGGCGTTTCGCCGGCAGTCTGACGACCGCCGGTTCGTTCTTTATGTGATTTGCTCATGGGATAATTGGGGGTGGGTTAATGCCGGGGGCTGAGAGCATCGAGAAGCGCCGCTAACTGGCGGGTGATTTCTCTCCGATCATAACGCTTCACTGCCTCCCGATCCTGTTCGAATTTTCGCTTATGATAGAGAAAATTGTCATAACATTCAATGAATGCGGCCTGAATCGCGGGAATGTCCTGATTCGGAGCCACGAGGCCCGAGCGCGTCTCGCGCATCAGGGCCGTAATAGCCCCCTCCGGAGCAAGCGCGATGATGGGCCGCTGAGCGCCGATATACTCGAACACCTTTCCCGGAACAATTTCATCGCTCCCTGCCGCCTCGTCTACGATCAGAAGCAGCGCATCGGAATGAAGCAGTGCTTCGACGCTCTTGCTGTGCGGAAGATACGAAACCACTTCGATCGAGTCGTGGACGCTGGAGCCCTGTAACATCTCGCGCACTTCAGATCCGAAACGCCCGATGAATCTCAGGGCGATTCTTTTTGGGTCGACCTTCCCCTCGTCTACCAAACCCTCGACTGCCCGCAGAAATGTCCTGGGATTCCGCTTGCCGTACATCGAACCTGTGTACGTGACGGTGAAGCGCTCGTTCGCCTGTGCATCGAGGACCGGATAGTCTTCCCGGTCGAAGCCATTCGGGAGATGGAACAATTTCTTCTGGTCGACATTCGGCTCTTTTGCGATGACGTCTATCAGGATGCCGCGCCATGCAGCTTCGACCGCATTTGCATCGTTGAAGACAGCTCGCTCGAGATGCTCATCGATGGCGCGCGGGAGAAACCAACGATCGGGTGTGGACAGGAAACCCGTCCATGGGTCTCGAAATCCCGCGACCCATGGCACTCCTGTAGCCCGGTGAAGCTTCCGCGCAATAACAGACGTGGTGTACGGTGGCGATGAAGAATAGATCGCATCGATGTTCTGCTCTTTGATGATCTTGAGCCCTTCGGGGACCGCGTACGGGTACCAGCCGATGCGTGCATCCGGAATGAAGAACGTCGAGCGGACAAACTCGGCCAGGGACTCCATTGCAGCCCCCCCTTGTCTTCCCCCCTGCGGAATATTCTCTACATCAACCGGAGCGTTCGGCGGTTTTCCGGTTAGCGTGCGGTAGAGGCGGTACGGCTCGAAGATCTTCGTCCGGTGTACGATAGTGTGTTGGGGGATCTCAGCGAGCAGCGACTCGTCGCGTGCCGGGTAATCACCATCCTGGACTGTGAGCACGACAGGCTGCCAGCCGAATTCCGGCAGGTACTTGACGAATTTCAGTACGCGCTGAACGCCGGGTCCACCTGACGGGGGGAAGTAGTATGTGACAATCAGAACCTTTTTCACAGTCTATCGCAGGTTAAGCGTTACTCAGGCGAAGCAACGAGGCTTTCAGCCCAGACTACCTGGGAAGAAGTCACGCAAAGACGCCAAGCCGCAGAGGTTTAAATTGCTCGAACACAAATTCACAAAATCTAGTTTGCGATCTTTGTTTACCCCGATGTTCTTTGTCGGGGCGTCTTATCGTGATAATTATCTGAGCGCTGGCTAGGTCTTCGTGGCGATGACAATGAGGCCAGTTCCTGCCTTATTGGTGCCAACATAGTCAAGATACATAAGAAGGAGTGTAAAAGGAAGGGTAAGGAGATAGTAGAAGGGAAGAAGGACGAAGAATATCTTGTTCGTGTTGAGCAAGAGCATGGGGTATTTGATGCCAAGCCGCCATGCGATGGATCCCCACGGGCCGTAGGCGAACTTGATTTTATCCACGTTGAACCCGGCCGACGTCAACTTCGTCCTCATCTCCTCAATTCCGTAGCCGTTGCGGGCGTGCTCCTCGATGAAACTCTCGTCTTCGGGTCCATGCGCGTCAGATCCACCGAGATCGGATGGTGTGTTCACGAGCAGCTTGCCGCCGGGGCGAAGACTCCGGTGCAGGTTTCTGAAGACTCCGACGTCGTCAGGGATATGCTCCATCACATCCACAGAGATTGCCAGATCGAATTTGTTCTCGTGCTTGATCTGAGTCAGGTCTTCGATCGCAAACGTTGCGTTCGTCAAGCCGGCATTTCGGAAAAAGCGCGTGCAGTCTTCAACCTGTTCTAACTTGATGTCGACTGCGTAAATGGCCGAATGCGGGAAACGCGACGCGCAATAGTATGAGTACTGTCCGAATCCGCACCCCGCGTCATAGATCTGTTTCGGCGCTTTCTCGCCGCCGAGCAGCAGCCGCAGCTCGCGCTTCACATGCCACTCGCGCAGAAACATCAAACCGAGCAGTTTGTAGAAGAGCTTTCGGAGGAAAACACTCTCACGAACGATGTCGCCAAAGATTTTTTTGATGGGGTCGTATTTCACGCGCGTTTGTACCTGTGTTGTATAAACCTTGTAGGGAATTGACTAAGAGTAGTCTTCTAAAAAATGCCAGTCCTCTTACCAATGTCATTCCCGCATGTTGTAAGCGGGAATCCAGACCATGGGCTAGAGTGTTCAGTCGTCTCTATTGTTCGTGTCTGGATTCCCGATAGAAGTGTTCGGGAATGACAAAGGCGGCGGGATCAACAGGTTTTATCGCGACCAAGCCTAGCTAATTTCCCCGCGTCAACTTCTCAATCGCATGAATCAGATTTTCCCAGCTGTACTTCTTCTTCTCTTCGCGGACGTTGTTGACGAATTCTTCCTCGCGATTGCCCTCATAAAACCGGACGACCGCGTCTGCAACTTCCTGAGGTGCCTCGGGTCTGACAATGAATCCCGTCCGATTGTTCAACACAACCTCCGCGAGACCGCCAACGTCTGTCGCAATCACCGGCTTGTCGAACTGATAGGCAATCTGGACAATGCCGCTCTGTGTTGCAGAGACATATGGCAGGACAACGACATCTGCCGCTGAGAAGTAAAGGCTGACCTCTTCGTTCGGGACATAGTCCGAATGGACAACCACGTCATTCTGGAGATTGTTCTCTACGATCTGATGACGGTATTTCTGTTCATCATCATAGAACTCACCGACGACCAGTAATTTCACTTTCATTAGTTTCAGAATTGAAGGCATCGCATCCAGGAGGGTGTGAAGTCCTTTGTAGCGGCGCACATAGCCGAAGAAGAGAATCGCGCGTTCGTCTCTGATGCCTAGCTTTGCGCGCGCCTCAGCTTTCGGCAAACCGTTTCCGAAAATCTCATAGACGGGATGAGGTACGAGGGCATACCGCGATCCAGGCAAAAACGCGTTCAAATCTCTTTCGACCGATGCCGACTGGACAATGAAAGCATCGACGGCGTTGAATGCATAGCGGGTAAAAGCCATGTCACCGGGACGCTTCTCGTGCGGTATGATATTGTCGCAAATGAAGAGCACCTTCGCGCCTGTCTTCCGGCGTACGAGACGCGCAATCGTGCCAAAACATGGACCAAAGAACGGCATCCAGTACTTGAAAATGAGCAAGTCCGGCTTCTTGCGTGCAATTGCATTTGCAGCCGTAATCCAGGTAAGCGGATTGATCGAGTCGATCAACTGTTCGCTCGGCACGGCCCCCTCTTGACCGCCCTTCTCGTCCTGTGTTTTACCCGGAAACAGGATGGTTGGATATTGCCGTGAAAAAGTCACAATGTCCACATGATGCTGTTTGGACAAATGTTTGTAGAGCAGCGCGTTGAAGTGTGCAATGCCACCGCGCAAAGGGTATGCCGTTCCGACAATGACGATGTTCACTGCGTCGCTCCCAGCTCAACTTTGTAGAGGACTGCCGGCGGATTTGTTGTGTACGTCAGAGGACGCAATTCCTTTGGCGCGGAGCGAGGATTCAGCAAGTACTGAAACTGCTGTCGCATGCCCGCCTCCATGAGGCTAAAATACAGATACGATGCTTTGGACCTGCGCATCTCGGCAACAAGCTGATCGTAGCTCTCGACATAGGGGAACATCTCCAGTTTCATATCGAGATAATAGGCGATGTGCGGCTTGCGCGCAATGACAACCTTCCCGCGTTCCGAGTCACCGAAGTTCTGATGGAACCAATCGCCGAAGGTCAGAACCTCCCGGGGACCGGAGTCGATATTCTCCCCGTTGGACTTCAGAGAGCTGTAACCGGTCCACATGATCAGGATGAGTGCGACGATGCCCCCGATGTGCATCTTCTTCCAGAAGCGATACGGTGCAAGGGAGGGCATGCTCAGGGTTTTTAGTGCGAGCACACTGTAGACGGGGAGGAGGATCATGGAAAAGCGCTCGCCATAGAACACCAGCAGCAGCACACCAAAGAACGCAGCGCTGATCAAAAAGTAACTCAATACCCGCCGCTCTGGACGATACTTGATGAATGCAGCAATGCCCAGCAGCGAGAAGACACCCACGTGCCAGCCGACGAGGAGATTGAGATCGCTTATGCCGTGATCGATCAGGTTCTTCACCAGTGACTTGACGAAGAGGCCGGGGTCCGCAAAGAGCACCTGTGCAAGCGAAGTGAACTTCTGAGCCTCACCGTACCAATACTGATCCCAACCAATCTTCCCCTTCGCAAACATCTCATACGCAATGTTGAGATAGTTTTTGTTGTAGAAGAAACTCCCTTTCTGAACCAGGCAGTAGATTCCCCAGGGAGAAATCGCAACAAGGAACAGGGCAAGGAAAACACCGGAGGTTTTGACGCGGTCTTTGAGATTTTGCTGGAACGGGTTCGCGACGATAACCGCCAGCGGAATTCCCACCGCAGCGGAGAGGCCGTTGTACCTCGTAAGATAACCGATCGCTGCAAAAAGAGCGGCGAACGCGATGTTGGACCATCGCATGTGTTCATCACGGAGTACAAAAAACGTCGAGGCCATGATGAGTGCAACGAAGAGCATGTCGGTGCCAGCTGTGTATGAGTACCGGATAAATGTCGTGTTGGCGGCGACGAGGAGTGTGCCGAGAAGAGCGATGTCCGAACGGAAGAGTTTCTTCAGCAGTTCGAAAATCAGAAACAGGGAGATGGCGGCAGCGAATGTCGAAAGGACGACCCCGGCATGGAACAGGTCTCGCGTGAAAATCGAAATGAGCGCAAGGACCATCGGATAGGCCGGTCCATGGAAGTCTTCAATGGGAACTGCACCTTCGAGGATGTGCCTGGCCTGAGGGACATAACTCCAGTAGAAATCCGTCTCAACGTTGTAATCGCCAACGACGTGGTACTTGAGGCTCACAAAGAGCATCAGGATGAAATAGATGCCTGCGAGAACGAGCCCCGCGTAGCGGCTGTTCACAGAGTCGGGAAAAAAAGGGAACAGCGATGTCTGTGGTATGTTCTGCAGTCTAGGTTGTTTGGCCATAGAATCTCACTTGATGCCTATCCCGAGTAGGCGGTCGCCGAATACGCCGAGAGACTTTGTCAGTCCGTAATTTGGATAATGCAGAATCTTCTTCACCGCTTTCTCGAATCCACTTCCCCGAAGCGTGATCGCTGAAGGGGGTTTGATGCGCTGGATGATGAGGGCTTCTCTGAAGCCCGCGCGTTCAATGATTGCGCGCAGTGTCTTCGGTGTGAACTCATTGACGTGGTAGGGGGGGAGCGTCATTTTCTTTTTCATCCCGAGCAGTCGCATGCCGGCGGTCGCACAACGTCCGGTCAGGCTATTGAACATCGACGGCACCTCAAGTGCAACGACTCCGGATGCTTTCACCATCGAGTGCGCTTTCGTCAACATCTCCAGCGGTTGGATCAGATGCTCCAGAACGTCCCCCATAAAGATGACGTCGTACCTGCCCGGTTCTGGGGCGAGTTCCTCAACGGAGCCGCGCCGAACATCCAATCCGAATTTCTCCCGACAGGTTCGAACTCCGAGTTCTGCATACTCGATGCCGCTGACAGTATATCCCTGCTTCCGGGCATACTCCAGAAAGTATCCCATCCCGCACCCAATCTCAAAGAAATCTCCCGACGGTATGAACCGCCGGATCCATCCAAGAATCTCGGGAAACTTGACCGATCCTCTGATCGCCGCGGTTTCGTAGTCTGACGCCGAATGCGCGCCAGAGTCCGCACCGTCATGCAAGAAGTACTGGTCGCTATAAAGCAGCTTGAGTTCATCCGCAGTCAACCGGGGATCAAGAAAGACAAAAGTGCAACGTGAGCACTGTTTTGCCTGGTATTGTTTGTTGTTGAACTCGTAGGTGATCGGGAAATCGCGGGTAACGGCTTGTTGGCACAAAGGGCAGGTCGTCAAAGGTCCGCTCCAGTCGGCAACACGTTCGGGTTACGATCGGAGAAGCCGTTCGCACGCATCAACGACGCTCTTGACTTGCATATGCTCCATGCATCGGTATTGAGCATTCGTGCAGGATGGTTGATAATAGCAGCGACATGGCTTGTCAGGTTCGACGATTGACCCGAGGCCGTAGAGCTCGAACTCATGCTTATTAAAGATGTTGTTGAATAGGACGATCTTCTTCCCCAACCCGATCGTGATATGCATTGCCATGGTAACGCCGGTGACCACAAGGTCGCACTGGTCCACGAGCTCGATGAATTGCTGCAGGGGAAAATGACCGAAGTATTTTGCCTTCGTCGCGCGGGCCAACTTCTGATTTTTTGAATGCTCCTGCTCTCCGCCAAGAAAGACGACTTCGTACCCCTTCTTCCTGAGCGTGCGCGCCAACGAAATCCAGTTCTTGTCATCCCAGAGGCGCGAAGTCCAGCGTCCGCCACAGCCGGTATTGAGTCCCACAACGCGCTTGCGCTTGTTGATCTTCCATGGTGTTGAGGGTTTCTCCGGCCGGTCAAGGATATAGCGCTCTCCGCCGAATGAGAAGCCGCAGATTTCGAATATCTCTTGCGGATAGCTCCTGGTGTTGGCCTGGCTCAGGTCGTCAAAAACTCCGGTCAGATACTTGGATTCTGCGGCACCGTCGATTGGTGAAATGATGCCATCCTTGAGGCGGAACCCTTTCTTGGATGTCGCTGAGATTTGTTCGGCGAGCGCGCACGCCTCGCGATCCTTGTCGAGGTTATACAAAAGGTCGAAGTGCAGCGAGCGAAGCGAGACGATATTCTTCAGCGAGAACCCCAAAGGCTCATCGACAATCGATGGGAGTATCTCCGGCGTGAGTGTGAGCCACCAGATTCTCGCGGAAGGGTGAGTGGCTTTCAGCTTGTGAAGGAGCGGCGTTGTTCGAATGACGTCGCCGATCGCGCCGAGCTTGATGATAAGGATATGCTTGTTGACCGGATCGTAGTGCGGACAGACCTTCCCGGCTTCATCCATGCAGTGGACGCCGAACCGCTTGTGCGGTTTGCACGGAATGTCGCCTCGAAAGAACCGGCAGTCAGTTTTGAGCGTAATCACGTGGGCTTTCCGGATCCTTTACCGTATGATCTCCCGGATGGAGTAGGTCGATTCATCCTGCTGCTGGCGGTTGATCATCTCCCCAAGCAATCCGAACGAAACGAACTGAACGCCTATGATGATAAAGAGGACTCCGAGGAGAAACAGAGGCCGGTTGCTGAGAGAAGTCCGACCGAGGAACCATTCGACTGAAAGATATCCATCGATGAAGACGCCGATGATGAAGGAGATAATTCCCCAGACGCCGAAAAGGTGAAGCGGACGCCGGATGTACCGGGTCGTGAAAAGAACTGTCAGCAGATCGAGGAATCCCCGGGAAAACCTGCCGATGCCGAATTTCGTGTGACCATACTTGCGGGGATGATGATTGACTACCTTTTCACCGACTTTGAAGCCTGCCCAGTGCGCAAGCGCCGGTATGTACCGATGAAGTTCTCCATAGACGATAATCCCCTTGATGACTTCTTTCCGGTACGCCTTCAGTCCGCAATTCATATCGTGAATCGGGATTCCCGTCATCATCGCGGTAACGGAATTAGCGATCCGTGAGGGGATGGTTTTCGACATCGGATCATGCCGTTTCTGTTTCCAGCCGGAGACCAGGTCGTACCCTTGCTGCAGCATCTCGATGAGCGAGGGGATCTCGGCGGGATCATCCTGCAGATCGGCGTCCATCGTGACGACGTACTCCCCCCGGGCCTCGCGAAATCCGACGGATAGCGCAGCCGACTTGCCGAAGTTTCTTCGGAATCGAATCACCTTGACGCGCGGGTCCTTTGCATGAAGCTCTGCAAGAATGGAAAACGACTTGTCTGTGCTTCCGTCGTCAACAAAAATCATCTCAACCGGCTTCGCCAGAGGCTTGGTGGCGGCAAGGATCTGGGCGTAGAGCTCACCGAGGGACTCTTCTTCATCCAGAAGAGGCACAATAATTGAGAGGTACGGAGCCGTTTCGGCGTCCTTCGTTGGGATTTTTGCAGGGGATTTTTGAGTCTTTGCCATGGCAAGAGTGTCAATAAAGATATATCAAAGTAACGGAATTTCGTCCGAAATGCAATCCCGGCTTGGTTTCATTGAAAATTGCACCCGCGTTCTGTATATTGACCCGGTCTCAGCGCACATGCTTCCACCAAAAAAATCCCTCGGACAAAATTTCCTCCGTGACGAGAATGTTGCGCGCAACATTGTCGAGAGCCTGCATCTCCGTTCCGACGATGTTGTCGTTGAGATCGGTCCGGGGCAGGGCGCGCTCACCAAGCACCTGCGCGGGCGATGCGGGCGTCTCATTGCTATCGAGCTTGATGAGCGGGCCGTTGGGATTTTGCAGGATTTGTTCGGCGAGTCGATCGAAGTCGTGCACGCAGATATCCGCACGGTATCTCTTGATCAGTTCTTCCGCAGGAAACAACAGCGCCTCCGCGTCGTTGGGAATATCCCGTACAACATCACCAGCGAGATTCTGTTCTGGCTTTTCGATCAGCACGGCGTCATCGAGGATGCGACGCTGATGGTGCAGCTTGAGGTCGCCCGGCGGTTTGTGGCACCAATCGGGACCAAGGATTATGGTATCCTGGCCGTTTCTGTCCGGTACTACACCGAGCCCGAACTCCTTTTCAAAGTTTCAAGGAACTCGTTCTACCCGAAGCCCGGAGTGGATTCAGCCATTGTGCGACTGGGATTCCGGCAGCGCCTCGCCGAGTGCGATCGTGAGCTTCTGACCGCCATCATCCGATCGACGTTTGGGAAACGGCGGAAAACGCTGAGAAACGGGCTCCGGTATATGGGGTTCCCTGATGGGCAACTTGACTCACTCTCTTTTGATCTGACAAGAAGGCCGGAACAGCTCTCTCTCGATGAGTTTCTGGAGCTCACTCAGCTTCTATATCCGTTCCGAAGCCTTGTCGGCAAGGGGGCATTCGCTCTCCCGGGGGCGGGATCGAAACGAACAGATTGAAGGCCGACGATGCGTCTCCTTGGTCACTCAACCGAATAATCCTGTGTGCTGAATGAATGCTCGCAAGCTTCTCTCTCTGCTTTCACCTGCTGACTTCGTTTCAATTGTCTTTCTCCTCTTTCTGATTGCTCTGAATCTGATCTTCTTCGCGCGTGTGCCCCAATGGCTTGAACTTGTCGCAATCGACGCGGCGGTCATTGTTGTCGTGTTATTCCTGGCCTGGGGGGCGGAAGAGAAAAAGACCCGGCTTCTCATAGGACTACACCGATGGTACTGCTACCTCATCATTTTCTTTATCTTCAAAGAGTTGTACCTGATGGTTCATCCCATCCACCCCACAGACTATGATCAGGTTCTCATTGCCATTGACCGTTGGGTGTTCGGCGTCAATCCCACACAATGGATAGCGCAGTTTGCTCATCCGGTGGTGACGGAAATCCTGCAGATAGCGTATTTTTCGTACTACATTCTTTTCATCATTCTCGGCGTTGAGCTGTACCGGCGTTATGCGATCGAGGATTTTGACAAGGCGGCATTCATGATCGTCTATGGCTTCTACCTGTCGTATCTCGGATACTTCTCGCTGCCGGGAGTTGGGCCGCGCTTCACGCTCCACGATTTCTCCCTCCTGGAGACAGAACTTCCGGGTGTCTTCCTGACGAACGCCCTTCGCGCGATCATCAATGCGGGAGAATCAATCCCACAGATCCGCGATCATGCGATAGACCTTGCTCAACGCGATGTGTTTCCGAGTGGACACACGCAACTGACGATGATCGTCATCGCGCTCGGGTTTCGCTATAAGCTGAAGACGCGTTGGGTTCTGCTCACGTTGGGGAGCCTGCTCGTTCTGGCGACAGTGTATCTTCGCTATCATTATGTTGTTGATCTGGTTGCGGGAGCACTTCTTGCCTGGTTCACCTTCTGGACCGGAGACAAGCTGGAGGTGTGGTGGCGTGGGATCAAACGTCACCCCGGTGGAGAAGAAAAGTTGACTTGAAACTCAACCCAAAATCCCCTATGTTTTTGCAGTGAGTTTCTTGTCTTCGATGAAGAGGAGTGTGGTGAGTCGGTATGACACAAGAACAAATCTTGAAAGAGCTCGAGTCGCTTGCCGATAGCAGCGGAATTGCAGTCCGCTATGAGAAGGGGGACTTCGAAGGAGGCTTCTGCGTGCTCAAGGCAGAGCGGCTGATCGTTGTCAACAAGAAGCTTGCGGCGTCCAAGAAGGCTTCCGTTCTTGCTCAGGGTGTTGCTGAAATCGGCATCGAAAATCGCTATCTCAAGCCCGCGATCCGGGAGTTCATTGAGGAAGAGCTTGCAAGGGTTGTGCGCTCATAGCGTTGCTACCAGCTCCGGGTCTCACGTTCGCCAATCCGCCGTCCCCGTGAGAAAGGCCGAAAGCACTCTGCAAGACTTTCCGAATTCATCCATGATTTCCTCGTGATCGCGTCATTCGCCATAACCGGGCAATCATAACGTGGAATACACTCTTCTCCTCAAAGGCGTCATCATTGGCTTCGCGCTCGCCTTGCCGATCGGACCGATCGGCATACTCTGCATCCGGAAGACGGCCACGGAGGGGCATTTCTCCGGAATGGTGGTGGGCTTTGGAGCCGCCACCGCCGATGCCGTCTATGGGTTCATCGCAGCATTCGGCTTAACGGTGATTTCGGATGCCCTTCTCGAAAAGCAGATGTGGTTCCGTCTGATCGGAGGAGCGTTTCTCTGCTACCTGGGAATCAAGACTTTTCTGGCGAAGCCGGCGGAGAATTCGGAGGGGACAAATGGAAAAGGACTTCTCGGATCGTACGTCTCCACCTTCCTGCTGACGCTCACAAATCCTCTTTCGATCATCGCTTTCATCGGTGTCTTTGCAGGGTTCGGGCTTCGCAACACAGATTTGAGCGCTGGATCTGCGGCGACTCTTATCGCTGGCGTCTTTCTCGGATCGTCGCTCTGGTTCTTCCTGCTGAGCTATGGCATTACACTTTTCCGGGAGAAGATTAACGCCACAGGGCTGGGGTGGGTCAATCGGATTTCCGGTTTACTAATTATCATGTTCGGCCTCATTGCCATCGCCAGCTTCTACTAGCCGGGGATTCTGTGCGTCGTCCGTTGTGAATTCCCGTACTCGTCCTCTTCAATCAACGATCTCGGCAAGGACATCGTCCCTGGGAGTGGGTTGACATGGAAAAACTCAAGAAGCTTCTTCCGTTCCTGCTTATTCTTGTACTCTCCTCGCTTGTCATCGTCGAGTTCTTTCCCCGCGCTCACACCTATGGCGGTCTTCGCCTCCCGCTCGATGCACAAGAGATTGAGCTGCGTTCCCGTGAATTGATCGTCCGCTTGGGAATCAGCCCGGAGGGGTTGACACCGCAGGCTCAGCTCAAATACGATCAAGCCCTCTTCCGTGAAGTGGAGCAGCGGTACGGAGTTGAGAGGTCGAACGAAATAGTTCAAAGCAGAATCCCGGTGCATCACTGGGACGTGACGTGGAGAAAAGCGTCTGCGCTTTCGATTGCGATGAATCAGAGTGAAGACCCCTCCAAACAGGGGGACCGGGTGGCTGAGATCATCCGCGGAAATATCTTCATGCAGCTCGGTACGGATGGACGGTTACTGGAGTTCGAGCGGAAAATCCCTGACAGTGTTTCTCTTCCCGGCGTGACCCTGGCAGAGGCAAGGGTGCTTGCCACTGCCTTCCTGCGCGAGTACGGAGCTCCGGCCGTCATGCTTCCCGAAACTTCTCAACCTGCTTCGGAGAAGCGCATTGAACAGAAGAAGCGGATCGACTATGAATTTGTCTGGAACAGCAGATCTCCGGAACTTGACAACCCGATGAGTATCACGGTCCTGGTTGTCGGCCCGGGCGTTGGCCACTTCCAGGTTCGGGTCGAAGTGCCGGAGCAGTACAAGAAATCCGATATCGAAACCGCATCCCAGGTGATGATTCCGATCGTGTATTCCCTCGTTGTGATCATCATGATTATCGTGGCGTTCCGGCGGTTTCGTTCGTTCGAACTCGGCTTCCGCCTTGGGGCGATCATCGGCGTCATTGGTGCCCTGGCTCTGGGAGTTGAGATTTTTCTGACGATGCGGGGTGACAAGGGGTGGGAAATTCTCATCCCGCTCATTCTTGGCCCGGTGTTTTATGGCGGCGGTTTGGTCGTGGTCTGGGCAGTCGGCGAATCTGTGGCGCGCGAGTCTTGGAAGGAAAAGCTGATTTCATTGGACCTTGTTTCCAAAGGTTACATGGTTCATTCCAGGGTAGGGGAAAGCATCGTGCGTGGAGTGACACTGGGGTTCGCGGGATTCGCGCTCACATTGCTCCTCACATTCCTTGCCGGGACGATCACGCATACCTGGTTCAACCGCATTGATGATTCGGCAATCGAGAGTTTTGGCACCTTCGCATCATGGGTGTACGTGCTCGGTATTGGATTGAGCGCAAACGCATACAAGCTTGCCATCATTATCTTGTTCGCTGTTTCGTTTCTCCGACGCAGATTCTCGTCGGCAATTCCTGTCATCGGGCTCGGCGCTCTCATCATTGCCCTGACGTCGCGTGGAGATCTTTCCCCGGTGTGGCTCGGAGTGCTGATACAGGTCTTGGTGGGAGCCGTTTCGGTCTGGGCATTCTATCGATATGATGCGCTTGCAGCATTTCTCTGCCTGTATACCCTCTCGGCACTTCATGGTGCGGGCGGTCTACTCGTGGCTGGAAATCCGACCTATACGCAATCAGGACTTGTTATCGTCGCCGTTCTTGTGCTGCTCGTGGCCGGAGGGTTGGCGAGCCAGATGCGGAAACGGGAAGTCACAGATTTCGACGATATCATGCCCGCGTTCACGAAGCACATAACCGAGCGCCAGCGGCTGCAACAGGAGCTTGAGATCGCCAGGAACGTGCAGATGAGTTTCCTGCCCAAATCCAACCCGAATATGGCGGAGTTTGACATTGCATCCCGTTGTGCACCCGCACTCGAAGTCGGCGGCGACTACTATGATTTCATGGATCTTCCCGATAAGCGCCTTGGCGTGGTCGTAGGAGATGTCTCGGGGAAGGGGACGCAGGCCGCGTTCTTCATGACGCTCACGAAGGGATTTGTGCATGCCCTCGCCGAAGTGTCCGGCTCGCCATCCACAGTCCTCACGCAGGTCAACAAACTCTTCTATGAAAATGTTGACCGTGGTGTGTTCATCAGCATGGTGTATGGGATTTTCGATACGAACCAACACGTGTTAACGTTGGCGCGCGCCGGTCATAATCCTGTCATTATGCGAAAAACGTTGGCAAATCAGGTTCAAGTCGTCAACCCGATGGGTCTGGCGCTTGGCCTCGATCCTGGGCCGACCTTCGCCAAATCGATTCAAGAGGTCTCGATCCCTTTCCAATCAGGAGACCTTTTCGTATTCTATACAGACGGCTTCCCCGAAGCGATGAACAAGACGATGGAAGAATTCGGCGAGGAGCGACTCTGTCAGACCGTTCAGAAATATGCTCACGGCACATCTGCAGAGATCATGGACGGCGTATTTGCTGAGATGCGTTTGTTCGTCGGAAAAGCCAAGCAGCATGATGACATGACAATTGTCGTCGTCAAAGTTGTATGAAGCGACTGTCTCGATGGATTTCTTCGATCGATGGGAGTATTTATGCGGATTCTGGTAGTGAATGGACCAAATTTGAACCTTCTCGGGAAACGGGAGCCGGCAGTGTACGGAACAACCACACTGTGGGATATCGAGAGTCGCTTGAAGGAGAGATTCCCTGCGGTGAAGTTTGAGTTTTTCCAATCGAACGACGAAGGCGCGCTCATCGACTGTCTCCATACGGCGATGGACGGCGCCTTTGACGGGGTCGTGATCAACCCCGGCGCGTACGCTCACTATTCATACGCCATTCGTGATGCCATCTCCGCTTTGAAGACTCCTGTGGTCGAGGTCCACCTCTCGAATGTGCACGCCCGTGAGCAGTTTCGGCGTCATTCCGTCACTGCGTCCGTGTGCAAAGGAGTTGTTGTTGGATTTGGCAGCATGAGCTACGAATTGGCGGTTCAATTTCTCGTTGAATCCAAGAGCTGAAGCATCTTCGCTGATCACTGATCGCAGTCCGCTAACCGCCCGAATAACACAACACCACTATGATCAAAGCAGTCGTTTTCGATCTCGACAACACGCTGGTTGACTTCATGGCCATGAAGAACCAGGCGATTGATGCGGCCATCCACGCGATGCGTGATGCGGGATTCCGATTGACACACGAGGAGATCCGCAAACGTATCGACGCGATTTATGCTGAGCGCGGGATCGAGTTTCAAAGCGTTTTTGACCAGCTGTTGTTCGACGAATTCAGCAAGGTCGATCACAAGATTCTCGCTTCGGGGATCATCGCGTACCGCCGCGCACGCGAGGCGGCGCTGGTTCTCTATCCGCACGTCTCCATTACGCTGATTGAGTTGATGAAGATGAATCTCAAGCTGGCAGTGGTTTCTGATGCTCCGGGCAGGGAAGCATGGCTGCGCCTCTGCTATCTCAACCTGCATCACATGTTCGATGCGGTTGTGACATTCGATGACACGAAGATGCGAAAGCCGAACCGCGAGCCGTTCGTTGAGGTCCTGAAGCGGCTGGGGGTTCGCGCAGAAGAGTCACTGATGATCGGCGACTGGGCGGAGCGTGACGTCGTGGGGGCAGCACAGGTAGGAATGAAGACAATCTTCGCACGCTACGGCGATACCTTTGGCACCGTCGTGTCGCATGCGGACTATGAAGTCGACGACATCACGCAGGTGATCGATATCGTCACGCAATTGAATTCAGGGTCATAGAGCTATGGGAGCCATTCAAGGCATCGGTGTCGATGTGGTTGATGTGAAGCGCATGAAGATTGTGCTCGACGCGCGTGGTAGTCCACTCATAAAAAAACTCTTCACCGATCCGGAGATAACATACTGTACATCGAAGAAGAATCCACACGAGCATTTCGCGGCCCGGTTTGCGGCGAAAGAAGCCGTCAGTAAAGCAATGCAAACCGGCTGGAGCGGGAAATTCCGGTGGCGCGATGTCGAGGTGATCAACAATCCCTCAGGAGCGCCGAGGGTGGTCTTTCATGATTTTGTCGCTGAACAGCTGGAGCATTGCCGCGTCCACATTTCACTTTCCCACACGGAAAATACCGTCGTGGCCTTTGCAATCATTGAGAAAAATGATTGAACGGTGTTACTGAGAGGGTGCAGGCCGGGGCCGATTGCAACTCAGGGCAATTTTCTCTACTTTTGTTCGAGACTATTCCTGACGACTCCTTACCGAACGGAGATTATGCTATGAAGCATATAGGCATCAAAAAGCTGTACTATTCGATCAGCGAAGTCAGCACGATCACTGGCCTCGAACAGTATGTGCTCCGCTATTGGGAGTCTGAATTCCCGCAGCTGAAACCAGCAAAAAACCGCGCAGGGAACCGGATCTACACGAACAAAGACATCAAGCTGATCATCTACATAAAAAAACTCCTTCGCGACGAGCGGTACACAATCGAAGGGGCTAAGAAAGTGCTAGAGGAGTACGTGCCGGAGTCCGAAGCGGTGGAACAACTCGAGTTGCTGTCAGTGCCGCAGAAGAAAAAGATCCAGGATGATGAGATCCGATCCGATCTGGTCGAGGTGAAGCAGTTCCTGGAAGATCTGGCAGTCCGGCTGAAGTAAGAGTACTTCTTATTTCGGTTCTTTTCGAATTCCTGTCGGGACACACCTCCGTCGTCCCAATGCCCCCATCGCATCATCACCTCGAATGTTCACGAAAGAATTGCCACATCGTCTCCGTCGCGTTCAAAATCTTCACCGTCGGTCCGAACAGGAACACAGGATGAAATCTGTCCGTAGGGGACGGATAGGCGTGACCGTGTCCCTTAATGACGATTGAGCGAACCTCTGCGCCATTCTTCGCCGGTCCCCACACGAGAACCGACAACGTGCTGTCGTCTTGCATCGTCTTTGGCTCGGACTGCAGCCCGAGCATCGAAGCCCAGGTTCGGGGACTCTGAAGCGCCGGCGGCATGCTCGCCGTTCGGCCCGCGATCGTCACGTCGCCGCCTGCCATTGGTGTGAAAGGATCTTTGTCGCCGACGATTTGAATGAGGGAAACCGGAGACCTGAGCGGCTTGGGGTTGAGAAAGAACGTGCCAGCGGCAACCCCTACCGCGGCCACAAGATCTGATCTCTCGAAGCCGAACCTGTATGCCATCCCGGCACCGTTCGAATGACCCGCAACATAAATTCTCTTCGGGTCAATTCTGATTTCCCGTTGCACGCGGTCTATAAGCTCTCCAAGAAATCCCACATCATCGATCTCCTTCGCTGTTGCTGAAAATTCCCCCGCAGCAAGGCTTTGCTTGCCCCCGGAATTCCAGGTCTGCGGATTTCCGAGAAAGCTCTCCCGTCGCTTCTCATTCTTAGGGGTACCGTTTGGAAAGATCGTGACGAACCCCTCTTTTTCTCCCAGCTCCGCCCACCCGGTGCTCTCGATGACGTTGTTCGCCGACCCGCCTCCGCCGTGCAGCATCATAACCAGCAACCAGCCTGTTGCGGGGATCTGATCGGTCCGCGGGATGAAGATCACTGCCGTTCGCTGTCGCCCATCGTAATCGAATTCCACATCGTTTCTACCCGGATGAAGCTCGTGAAGCATAGGCCGCTCTCCGTCAGAGGACGCGACAATAGTGGAGAAACTCACCAAAACGAATGCCAGAAAAGACCGGACAAGGATCATTTTGAAACCCGTTTCACAATTTAGGGAGTGGCGTCAATCCAGAGGGTTGTGCCCCTCATTCAAAGTACTGAGACGACTCGGGAGGAACAAGGTCTAATAACATCAGGTATTGCTGCCTCATCGTGTGCCATTGCTCTTGAGGGCTTTCCGGGAAGGATCCCCGGTCCCCCTTGCACCCAAGTACCTTTCACTCATATACTTTCTACTCACATACTTTGTACTCATCTACTCTAATACTTCCATCTTTCTCGAATTCTTTATACCTTTTCCGCCATCCGAAGCATAGCGGCTGTCTGCACGATCTGCAGCGGCATTCAGGCCTTCGCTTCGCACCTTTGTTTCTATTCACATTCTGCAAAAAGAGGAGCATCATGGATTTCCTATCCGTCGGACGCGGGCTTCTCGGTCTCGCTGTTGTCACCGGCATTGCCTTTCTTTTCTCAGCGAACAAACGCTCGATAAACTGGCGATTGGTCATCGTCGGGCTTGGGCTGCAGTTCATCTTTGCCCTCTTCGTCTTGAAGACGAGTATCGGGAGAGAAATCTTCGATGCAATCAGCAAGGCGTTCGTCAGGCTCTTTGCTTTTGCGCTGAACGGAGCACAATTCGTATTCGGATCGCTGGCGACATCTCCCGGCGACAAAGGGAGTCTCGGTTTCTTTTTTGCGTTCCAAGTGTTGCCGACGATTATTTTCTTCGCATCGCTCATGGCGATCATGTATCATCTCGGCATCATGCAACGAGTCGTTCAGGGAATGGCCTGGGTGATCGCGAAATTCATGAAGGCAAGCGGAGCAGAATCGCTCTGCGTCGCGGCAGCCACGTTCATCGGTCAGACGGAAGCGCCGCTGGTCATCCGTCCATACATTGCAAAGATGACACAGTCTGAACTCTACACGATCATGACAAGCGGCATGGCACACATAGCCGGGGGTGTGATGATCGCCTACTACACGCTGCTGGGTGTTGCCTACGCGAAATCATACGGAATGGGAATTGATGCATCGCAAATCTACTTTGCCGGGCATCTGCTGGCCGCCGTCATCATGGCAGCCCCGGCAACGATCGTCGTCGCTAAGATGCTCTTTCCAGAGACAGAAGAGCCCCTGACGATGGGAACGGTGAAGCTGAAGATCGAAAAGATTTACTCCAATGTCATCGAAGCAGCTGCATCGGGTGCGTCCGACGGCGTTCGTCTTGCACTGAACGTTGGCGGCATGCTGATCGCCTTCATTGCGTTTATCGCTCTGATCAATTTCCTGCTTGGATTGCTTGGAGATGCGACCGGGCTCAGCGCGACGTGCCAGGCCCAATTTGGTAAGCCTCTCTCGATGGAACTCTTGTTCGGATTGGTATTCCAGTTCATTGCATTCGCAATCGGTGTCCCGTGGGGGGATGCGCTCAATGTCGGAAGCTTGATGGGCCTGAAGCTTGTCCTGAACGAGTTTGTCGCCTACTCGCAGATGGCGGATGTCGTGGCCGCACATCAACTTTCTGAGAAGGCAATCGTCATTTCCACATATGCTCTGTGTGGCTTCGCAAACTTCTCTTCGATTGCAATTCAGATTGGAGGCATCAGTCCGCTCGCGGAAAACAGGCGAAGCGACATTGCAAAACTCGGTTTCCGCGCACTTCTGGGAGGCACCATCGCAACCTGGATGACGGCGTCGATAGCGGGAATGTTTGTAAGCTAGGAACCTATGAACGCTTCACGGAAAAAATATTGAACCACAAAGGCACAAAGAAAGCCTGAAGAGTAAGAGCTTTTTCACTTCGTGTCTTAGTGGTTCTCTTCTCTTATTGAAAGACTATCGAATGAATACTGCGGCCAAACGCTACCAGTGGTTCGCTCTTGGGGACCTGAATGGTTTCTTCGGGCTGATGTTCGACAACCTGACAGTACTCTCGTTCCTCGCCGGGATCCTTGTTTTCGTGTTCAAGTTCCCCGCCGAAATCGTCTACACAAGGATGTTCCCGGGGACGGCATTTGGTGTTCTCTTTGGCGACATCGTCTACACGTGGATGGCGTTTCGGCTCGCAAAGAAGACAGGGAACACGACCGTCACAGCCATGCCGCTCGGACTCGATACGCCGTCAACGATCGGTATTGCGCTGGTGGTCTTGGGACCGGCATTCGTCGGACTCAAAGCAGAGGGGATGGCTGAGCACGATGCCGCCATGATGACCTGGTATATAGGCATGGCGACAATGGTCATGATCGGCGTCATCAAGGTCATCTTTTCATTTATCGGTCAGTGGGTGCAGAGGGTCGTGCCGCAGGCGGGCTTGCTCGGTTCGCTCGCGGGGATCGGCCTCGCCTTGATCGGTTTGACGCCGCTCGTCGATGTGTTCGGCATGCCAATCGTCGGTATGATCTCGCTTGGACTGATTCTCTACACACTCGTTGCGCGCATCCGGCTGCCGAAAAATTTTCCTAGTGTGTTCGCTGCAATCTTCATCGGAACGGCAATCTACTACCTCTTCGGCCCGACGGGCTGGATGGGGGGGACGTATGCGGGCGCACCCGCGATGGATCTTCACTTCGGGTTGCCGACACCGACGCTCGGATTTCTCGACGGCTTCACACGCGCCCTGAAGTATCTTCCGATCGCGATTCCGTTTGGTTTGCTTACGGTAGTCGGGGGAATCAATGTTACCGAAAGCGCTCGTGTCGCAGGGGATGATTACAATACAAAGAGCATTCTTCTTACGGAGGCGGTCGCTACGCTGATAGCGGGGTTGTGCGGTGGTGTGGCGCAATCGACCCCCTACATTGGCCAGCCTGCCTACAAGCATATGGGCTCCCGCGCCGGCTACACGTTACTGACGGGCCTCTTCATCGGGCTCGGAGGTATTCTGGGGTATGTTTCATTTTTCGTCGAGCTCATTCCCCGTGCCGTGCTTGCCCCGATCCTGATCTTCGTCGCGCTCGATATCGTGTGTCAATCGTTCCTGGCCTGCCCGCGGCGCCACGCCCCGGCGGTGGCATTCGCGTTCTTTCCGACCGTTGCCAGGCTGCTTTCAATCAAACTGGGAAACCCGGATTTTGTGCCGATCGAGAACTTCCAGAAGCTCATGACCGCATCCGGAAAGGCACTGCCGGAGCTGCTCGTCACAGTTGCGCTCGGAAACGGATTCATCGTGACTGCCATGCTCTGGGGCGGGTTCCTGGCAGAGCTGATTGATCGTCATCTGAAGAAATCTGCCGTCTATCTCTTCATCCTTGCAGGATTCTCATTCTTCGGCATCATCCACTCGGCTTCACCGGATGGTATCATGTATCTTCCGTGGACGCTTGACAGTTTCATGCAGAAGATCCCGTATCAGTTCGCGGTTGCGTACGTCACGTTTGCGGTGATGCTCCTGTTGTTCTCCCTGACGAAGGAATCCCGCGAGCCGATGCCGGAACACGAGTAGCTTGGAAGACCGATCAGGTTTTCATCGTGATACACTGGAAAACTGACAGGTCTACCGTAACGCGACACACGATCCTGGTGAAATGATGGAATATTTGTTCGAAGCGCTCCTGCAAGATCTTTTTGCGTTCGCGCTGTCGATTTTTGGCGATGGATTCGAGAGTCTCTTCGGCCGGTTTGCGCGCGAGAAAAACGAGCGGAACATAGCTCTAAACCTCTTCAGCTCGGTCGTACTCGGAGTGGTGCTCGGTGTTTTGTCATTGCTCATTGTTCCTATGCACATCATTCAAGCCGTTTCCATCCCGGGCATCAGCTTGTTCCTTGCACCGCTTCTTGTCGGCGGCACGATGTACATGTGGGGGAGATACCGCCGCGGAAGGGGATTGCCTGTTTCGACATTGGCTACATTCTGGGGAGGTGCGTTGTTCGCTTTCTCATCCGCTCTCGTACGCTTTCTGTTTCTCCGCCTTTTCTGAGACCCAGGCAACAGAGTCTGCCGGAGCACGAGTAGCAGGGCAGACCTGTCAGGTTTTCAACGTGATACACTTGAAACCTGACAGATCTACCGGACGCCTGTTTCCACTTCCTGGCGAGCGTATTCCAAATCAAGAAGCCGGTCGATGATTGACCGGCTTTCTTTTTTTGATACGGACCTCGTCTCCACGATGATTACTGAAGCTGACCACCGTATGACCAATTTCCCATACGCCCCGTTTCGTCAATTGTCTCCGTCACCCAACCGTACCCTTTCGCAGACGTTGCCTTGAACCGGACATGGTCCTTGTCGATGACCTCGGACTCAAACGTCGCGTTGCCATTCTGTTTCATCTTCTCGGGAATCTTGAAGCCGGTGTAGCTGCCTGCTCCACCCCCCATTTCCTTGGGCCGTATTCGATACTGGAAGGAGAGGGCGGCGAGATTGTTCAAGTCGTTGATGATGGCGTCTTTGTTGTCTTGCACCGGCGAAGAGGCGCGCGGTTTCGGAACGTTCTTCACAAAGTAACTCATCACCTGCGAACGCTGATCGTCGGTCATGTGTTTCGCAGTCTTTTTCAATAGCATCTCAAACGCTTCGATCTCTTCCTTCGTACCGGGATATCCGATGTTCTGATCCTTCGGCATCACGTTAGAACTGGCTATCACCTTTCCAGTTGCGTCGATGAACGCGTAGAAAGGAAGGCCTGATTTTTCCCCGCCGAGCTCTTTCAGGATCTCTCCGCCTCCGGGATTCTCAAGATCCTTCTTCTCTTTCGATTCCATGACGACGAGGTGTATGACCACGTAGTTGGCCTCGATGATCGGCTTGACTCCCGGATCTTCCAGGCCTGCGTCCAGCCTCTTGCACCATCCGCACCACGATGCGTGGAAAATCAGGAACACTGTTTTGTCTGACGATTCTGCCTGCTTGACGGCGGCCTTCAAAACCTCTTGCGCGGGTTGAGGTTTCGCCGGTTGAGCCGATGCGATCGCCGCAAGGAAGAGGGAGAGCACAAGACTGATTCTGCGCATGGTCATCTCCTTTGTCAATTGAGTTGGATGCTGAATCTCTGAAAAAGAATTGGTTTATCGCAGCAGAATCATCCTCTTCGTTTCGCTGAATGATCCGGCCTGGATCCGGTAATAGTAAACGCCACTCGGATGTCCCGCCGCATCCCATCGCACAGTGTGACGGCCAGCCGCTTGGGTCTCATTCACAAGTATTGCAATCGATTGCCCTAGGACATCATACACCTCCAGCGTCACGAAGCTATTAGCTAATAGCTGATAGCTAATGGCTGTACTTGGATTAAATGGATTCGGATAATTCTGTTCAAGCGCGAATCCTTTTGGGAGTTCTCCAGCATCCAGACCCACGCCGGTCGGTGCCGTGGAAAACGCAATATCATCGACAATGAAGTAAGACCCTGCCTTCGGCGTCCCAGTCCCAGAACCGACGATTGAGACCTGAATGTAGCATGTGTCCGGAGCTTCTCCCGTGCCATACGACAGTGGAACGGTGAATTGTTTGTACGAAGACGACGCTCCGAAACCTTGCATCCCTGCGGCGACGGCGGTTTGCATGTTGCCGCCTTTCGTCATCAACACATTCACAAAGAGTTGGTCGGATGAGCCGGCGGCAGGAAACAACTGATAGTACCCTGTCACCGCTGTTGGTTTCTGTGTATATGGGAAGCCTTTGCCGCCTGCTCCTGATTGAACGAAGGGTGACATCGTGATGACACCGGCGACGGTCACAACCTCGCCGCGGGCACCGGACCAATTTGTTCATAGTGTGGCTCCTTGGGGAACTGTGAATGGGTGTGTGACCGGCAGACCGTCCGTCTGCGGCTCGAAATGCAGCGCCAATTTCGGTTCAAAGTATTGATTTGTCCCGGCATTGGCAAGCTAACGTGGCAAGAAAAATGACACCCGGGTGCAACAGCTCTGGAAAAGTCACCGGCTTGGTGACGTCCTGTCAAAATTTCCTGGACGTGCTCAGGTTTCGCTCAATAGATTGCGAATCGAGATAGAAACAGCTACCTTCACTGCAGCACCCAACCCGGTAGAACGATCCTGCATTACTTTCGCAGTTGCAGTCACGGACATTAGTTCTTCAAGCACTGACGGAGAGATTTGTTATGACCTCACGAGAACGAGTTCTTGGCGCCTTCGAGCGTAGCGGCTATGACCGCATTCCAATCAAACACGAAGCAACGCCAGAAGTCAACCGGATGATCATGCAGCATTTTGGCCTCACGAACATGGAACAGGTACTGCGAGTGGTCGGAGACGATTTCCGCTATGTGGAACCAGTCCATTGCGGTCCGGAACTGAAGACGTTCCCGGATGGGAGCATCGAGGGATATTTTGGCGAGCACTACAGGTACGCCGAGTTCGAGGGAGGGCGATACCTTGAGGCGTGTTATCTCCCGTACGCCGGTATCGAGACTCTCGACAAGCTCGATCGGTCTCATTTCCCGAGTGCAGACTGGTTTGACTTCTCCACCATTCGCCAGCAGTGCGAGGCGCTGAAGGGCCGCTACGCGATCTGCTTCGGCACTGCCGGGGACATGGATTTCATCAACAGCATCGCGCGGGCTCGTGGAATGGAGGAGGTGCTGATGGATCTGCTTGAAGACAACGAAGTCTTTCTTGAGATCATGGACGCGCGTTTCAACTTCTATTTTGAACAACATCGGCGGGCACTTGAGGCGGCGGGAGGTCTCATCGACTTCACCCATGTCGGCGATGATCTCGGGAACCAGCGCGGTCAGATGATCAGTCGCGAGATTTTCGAACGCCACTTTGCACCAAAGTACAAGAAGTACTTCGACATGGTCCACAGCTATGGTGCGCGCACGATGATGCATATGTGCGGCACGGTCGAAGCCTTCCTGCCGCGGTTGATCGAAATTGGACTTGATGTGCAAGATGTAGTTCAGCCGACGACTCCCGAAATGGATATCGGCTACCTCCAATCGCACCATGGTGAGCGCCTGACATTCTGCGGCTCTGTCTGTGTTCAGACGACCATAGCCTGGGGGAGCGTGGCCGACGTGGAGCGAGAAGTACGTCGGCGACTCGATCTCTTCCCCAAGGGGGGACTCTTTCTCGGCCCATCACACGCGATCCAGGTCGGATCGCCGCTGGAGAATATTCTGGCGCTCTACAGGTCGGCGGGCTCGCTTGCAGATAGGATTGATGAGGAAATCCTCGGCGCTTCGAGCGGGAGTGAGCCGGAGAAGATCAACATGTCGAAGTTGTTTTAAGCCTGACCGAGCAAAAGCGGGACACGTGAGGTGCCACGCACTCCATTGAGAAGTCTGACTTCTACCGTGAATGTGCGTGGCACCTACCATGCTGCGAGTTCACCAAAACAATCTAAGCCACGCCCTGGGCACATCGAAGGGTGTCGCTTTGTGCTTTCTTGACCATGTTCTATGACCCCTCGTGAACGCGTACTAACCGCAATGCGCCGGACCGGCAAGCCCGACCGTGTGCCGTTCGAGATCAGCTGGGGTGCGTTTACACCCGGACTGATGGAAGTGTACCGATCACGTACGGGTTCCACCCTCGATCCTGCCGAGTACTTCGATTTCGACACCCGTTCGGTCACCATCAACCCGACGAAGAGGAAAAGAGATTTTTCAAAGTGGTTTACGGTTCCTCCACCGCCCGATGTCATTTGGGATGAGTGGGGCTATGGGATGGTTCACGGATCGATGGAGCATTTCGTCGAATACCGGTATCATCCTCTTGCGGAGTGCGAGACGGCCGATGATGTGATGGCGTTCGACTGGCCTGATGTCGATGCTGACGAGCGGTTTGACGGAGTCGCCGAGGAGATTCGTCGCTTCCATGAACGCGGATATGCGGTCACCGGTGAACTCTACCTGACGATCTTCGAAACGGCCTGGCTCCTACGCGGCATGCAAGCCCTGGTGATGGATTTCTATGGCAACGAAGAAATCGCTCACGCCATCTGTGAAACACTCGCGGAGATACGTATCAGGCAGGCTGTGAAGTACGCTGAGATTGGGGTCGATGTTCTGCGGCTTGGCGACGACGTCGCCACGCAAAATGGGCCGATGATGGGTCTGGACCTCTATCGGAAGTTTTTGAAAGACCGGACCCGGCGCATCATTACCGCGGCAAAGAAGGTAAACCCAGATCTCCTTGTCTTTATGCATTGCGACGGAGCGGTGGCTGAGTTCATTCCCGAATACATAGACATTGGCGTGGACATCCTGAATCCGGTTCAGCCTGAGTGCAACGATCTGACTGAGATTGGCCGGCGTTATGGTGACAGGATATCGTTCTGGGGCGGAATCGGCACGCAGACCACCATGCCGTACGGGAGATCGGAGGAAGTCAGGGAGAAGGTACAAGAGGTTCAAGTGCAACTTGGAAAATGTGGCGGGTTGCTGATAGCCCCGTCGCACATTCTTGAGCCCGAGGTCCCGTGGGAAAATGTTCTGGCGTTTGTCGAGGCAGCCCGTGCAGCGGAATACTGATTCCGGGTAGACCTGTCAGGTTTGCCCTCGAGTCACCGACGAAACCTGACAGGTCTGCCATGCAAGTCTGCCATCAAACCTCAACTCCGCCCGGATCTCAGTCCTTCAAGCTCATTCCATCGTGCATAGAGACGATCCACCGTTGCTCTGGCAGCGGCAAGCTCTTCGGTCAATCGGGCAGTTTCTTCCCCACGCTTCTCGTAAAAGTCGGGCGCTGAAAAAACCGCTTCGATGCGCTCCACTTCTGCCTCCGTGCTCATGATTTCAGCTTCGATTGCCTCGAGCTCTTTGGCTTCTCTCCATGTCAGCTTGGTTGTCTGAATCTTTACGCGCGCCTCCTGTCTCTTTGGCGCAACAGTTTGTACCGCGGCATCCGCTCCCCGTGCGTCCCGCTTCTCGAGATAATAATCATAGTCCCCTTCGCTGAAATGCACATTCCCGTCCCCTTCAAATGCAAGGATCCCGTTGCAGACACGGTTCAGGAAATACCGGTCATGACTGACCGCGATGACGCAACCGTCGAATGCCGCCAGCGCCTCTTCAAGGACGCGGAGGGTTGCCAGGTCCAGATCGTTGGTAGGTTCATCCAGGATCAGGAAGTTGCCGCCATTCATGAGGATCTTGGCGAGCAGAAGTCTACTTCGTTCTCCGCCGGAGAGTTTGCCCACTTTTGTATTGATCCTGTCGTCGGTAAAAAGGAACCGCCGCAGATACTTCCAGACGGTAAGGCGTTCTTCACCGAAGAGGATCCATTCCCGACCGTCACCGATTTCCTGCATGACAGTGTTCTCGTCGTTCAACGCCACACGCGATTGATCGACGTAATTGAAAAGCGTTTTGTCACCAACGTCCGTATGCCCTTCACCGGGTTGAACTTCTCCGAGGATGATTCGTAGCAATGTCGTCTTACCGAGACCGTTCCGACCGATAATCCCTAACTTCCGTTTCTTCTCGAAATTGAACTCCAGTCCGGAAAACAGCCTCATTCCACCCAATTCGATCCCCAGATTCTTCAGATTCAACACCCTCGATCCGAATGGAGGGGCAGGGGGGATGATCAGATCGACTTCGGCCTCAGCCTCGTACCCTTCTTCTGCTACCCTTTCGAAGTAGCTGTTAAGCCTGCTTTTCGCCTTTGTTCTTCTGGCCCGGGGGCCCCGGCGGACCCATGCAAGCTCGCGCCGGAGAAAGCTGTTCCTCTTTTTCTCTTCAACTTCGAGCTGTGCTTCGCGTTCTGTTTTATCGATGAGGAAGTCAGTATAGTTGCCATCGTGCGAATGGCATACACCGTTGGAGAGTTCGACAGTCCTGTTTGCGATCGAATCCAGGAAATACCGATCGTGTGTCACGAAGAGGCACGCGCCGGAGAATGCAGCAAGAAACTCTTCCATCCACTCAATAGACTGGGTGTCGAGATGGTTCGTCGGTTCGTCAAGGATGAGGAGATCGGGCCTCGCGATGATTGCCTTGCACAACGCCACGCGGCGTTTTTCTCCGCCGGAAAGCGTTTGGATGTCACGATTCTTCTCGGGAACATTCAACGAGTGCATCGCAGTCTCAATTCTGTTCTCGAGGTTCCAACCGTCCCGATGATGGATCTGCTCTTCAAGAAGGTGACGCCTCTCCGATGTGTACGGCAGCGATTCATATTCTCTCAGAATATCGATGACGTCGTGTGCACCCTCCACAATGTTATCATAAACCGATTTCGTCTGATCGAGCTGAAAATCCTGGGAGAGGTACCCCACGACGATGTCCCGCCGTCTCTCGATCGAGCCCGAATCGGGCGGCATGACCCCGGCAATGATCTTCAACAGCGTTGTTTTTCCAGAGCCGTTGTTCCCGATCAGTCCGATCCTGTCGCTTTGATGAATACTCACCGTCGCACTCTTCAGGACGACCTGTTCTCCAAAGCGAACGGAGATGTCCCGCGCGGCAATGAGAAGTGGACTGACAGCTTTGGTCATTGTTACCTTCAGACACTAAGAAAAGCAGGAACCACGCCAGCCGTTCGGTTTGAGTATGGACCAGGTACATGGCAGACCTGTCAGGTTTGCCATCGTGTCACCGGGGAAACCTGACAGGTCTACAGTGTCCCGTGCTTACTACGTAACATTCCCGGCTGCACCACTTCTCGAACTTATTGCCATGCCGCCTCCGCCGATCAAGAGCATGATGACAGCTTGAATCATGGTCTTGTAGGCAACGTCGGGACCGCCAAAGACGGACGTGTAGAAGAACCATCCCCCGACAAGGAGGAGGAGGAGATACACGCCAATCATAATCCTGCGAGCACGCGCGTTCGTTTCCGGCGTCTCGATGGCGAAGGACCTGTTGTAGAACACCAAGCCAACCACGGCGGCAATATCCAATCCGGCGAACATCAACCAGAATGTACGAGTGGTGCCGGCTGCATCGGGTTGTCCGACGATCGGTTTCAGGATTGCCTCGTAGAGCGCGCCGCCGAGATTCGAGCCGACCAGGCTTCCGATGATACCATAGAGAAATGCGTATCCCATGTAGACTGCTTTCTTGTCTGCCGGGGCAACGAGACCGACATAGCTGTAGTATTTTGGATGTGCTGTCATTTCTCCGATTGAAAAGACCACAATGCCTGCGATGAAGATCCAGATATTGGAAGAAAATGCCAGGAGGATAAATCCGAGACATCCCAGGAACATGCCCGTGATCATGGTGGGAAGCGGTTTGGCGTTCTTCACGATCCGGCTGACGAATACCTGCAATAAGATAATGGTGCCTGCATTGACGATGGTGACATACTCGGGACCGAATTTCAGCGGGATGCCGATCGAAGAGAACAGTTGATCAACGGGCCCGGTCGCGATGAAATCCCGGAGATACCACAACACGGAACCAAAATTTTGAAAGTACAAAATCCAGAAACCCGAGTAGACAACGATCATGAGCATGAAGCGCGCGTCTCCAAGAACCATCGCTGCGCTGCTCAAGACATCTTTGAGTGATCTCGTGTTCTCCGGCTTCGGCGGATCCTTGAACATGAACAGGGTGGGGATCAGCATCGCGGCGCAGTATATCGAAGAGGCCGTGAACACATACGTCCAGGAGAAGTCTTTGAGATAGCTGACAACAAAAGGAGCGAGGAACGCACCAAGATTGATCATCCAATAGTAGATGCCAAATCCAAAACCGGAATTCCCCTCATTGGTACTGCGCGCAATCGTCCCGCTGATGATCGGCTTGAAGAGTCCAGCACCGGTGGCCATCACGAGCAAGCTAGCAAACACAGTGCCGTAGGTCGACATATGTCCCGTAGCAAAGTACCCTGTCGTAAGAAATGAGAACGCTACCAGAAGCATGCGCCGGTATCCGTACCGGTCTGCGAGTGCGCCGCCAAGGATTGGGATGACATACGTACATGCATAGATCAGTCCCTGCAGGAACCCGACCGATTGTTCCGAGAACCCGAGACCGCCGGTGTCGATGGAATTGGTGAGGTAGATCGCAAGGACGGAGTTCATGCCGTAGTACGCAGCGCGTTCAAACAATTCCATTGTGTTCGCGATCCAGAAGACGCGCGGGAAGGATTTCAACAAACCCGATGAAGACGAAGTCATGACGATCCCTTTCGTGTGAAAGATTGATGCAAGGTCAATGGTGGGTGGGAGTGAGCCTCATTGGCTGGGTCCAAGCCGTTTGGTTCTGATCATTCGCGATCTCCGCTCGTACATATCCTTCGCTGCCGCGCACGAGGTATGTCCCTTCGGCGGCGTTGATGGTTGACAGTTTTTGTCCGCCTCTCCCAACAAATCGAATGCTCGTCCCATTTGCGCTTTTGACGTAGAGATGGTCTCCCGCATAGCCAATCGTATCCAGCACGATGCCATTGCTTGCATAGAAATCCCCTCTCCGGATTGCCTCAACGAGTTCGCTCTGCTCACGTGACGACGCGTAGACACATATCCATCCCTTCCCTTGATTCGAGGGCTTGTGTGAGTCGTCAGAGGCGACGCCGTACATGATTCTTCCCGTTGTCAGGACGCTATCCCACAACGAGGTGTCGAACGTTGTCGGGGAATCAGTGACGCCGTTGTAGATTTCAAGATGCGAGAGGTTGTTTTTCATCTCGTTGATCACCTGCAGCGCGGAAAGCGGAATCGTTGACCAACGCGGGTGGTTCAGGAATGGAATCCCCCCCTCAGACACAACAGCGTCAATTAATTGTTGGAATGTTTTTCCGCTCCCGGAGATGTTGCTCGTCGTTCCCATCGCGGTGAAGTGCCCTTTGTACCCCTTGGAAAGCCCTGCTTCCGAGCCGCTAATGACAGTAAAATCCGGTGTGGACAGCTCGCTCGCGTTCCAGTAGTTCACGTGATCGGTGAAAAGAAGAAAGTCATATCCTCTGGCTTTGTAGTCTGCCACAACTCGCCCGCCGCTATAGGTTGTATCTTTAATATCGGAGCTTTTCGGATAGCAGTGAGTATGAGTATTTCCTTTGTAGTAACGTTTCTGCGCATCGGCGACCGTTGCGGCGAGAAGGAGCAACAAAAGAACGGCATGTGTTCGCATCGTCATGTTCCTTGAAAGAAGACTCCCATGTTGCGTGCCCTTTACACGTCTGTGGACCCAAAGTACCTTCCATTGTCAAGAGATGCAATCAGACATCTCTGGCAGAATTTCGACTGGAACCAGTTCCCGGTAATAGCTATCTTGAGTACGCCTGGTCGTATCAGCGATGTACCCGCAGATGGAGCTCACGGTTGCCCGGTGGGACTGGTTGTTGTATCACTGGTCGCAGCGTGCGCACACAATCTCCTCACCACAAAGGAGTCGTCATGGAAACAGATCGGTTGTACAAGATTGTGTTCTATGTCGGGAGCGGGTGGAATTTTGCCATTGCCACCGCCCTTTTTGTGTTGACAGGCTCGCTCCCCTCCATCATCGGCATCGAACCTCCGCGCTACCCAATCTTCATTCACTTCAACTTGACGTCGATCTTCTTCTTCGGCTGTATTCAGTGGATTATTGCCCGCGATCTTCACGGCCACCGGAGCTTCGTCAAAATGCTCATGTGGGCAAAGCTGGCAATGGGAGCAGTCCTGTTCTATTCAATCCTGCTCGGCTCGTCGCCAAAAGCACTAATAGGCTTTCTTGCTCCCGGTATGGCGATCGACGTGATCTTTGGATTGATCTTCTGGAGGTTCCTGATGTTCAGCCGTCCGAAGGCTGCCGTCTGATTCTCCGACGTGGCGGATTTGTGTATTTGCTCTCGGTCATAAGATAATTTCACGCAAAGACGCCAAGTCGCAAAGAAGAATCTTATCGAATTTCACCATCAATATCAGCTTTGCGTTCTTTGCGACTTTGCGTGAGACTTTTCGACCGCATCTCCAGGAAAATAAGGAACGTTACCAATGCAAGAGGAAGTCTACAGACGGCTGGCCCAAAGACTGGACGCGTTCCCCAATCGTTTCCCTGCATCTCAGAGCGGCATAGAAATGCGGCTCCTGGCAAAGCTGTTCACTCTGCCAGAAGCCACACTCGCCTGTGTGATGCGCCTCGAAGCTATGCCGGCTGCCGACATCGCCAGCCATGCAGGTACAGATCCCAAAGTAACCCGCGATACTCTTAAACGAATGGTGGGCAAAGGGTTGATCGATCTCAAGAAAGGTGAAGCGGAATTTGCCTATGCATTGAGACCGTTCGTTGTCGGGTTTTACGAGGGCCAGCTGCCGCGCATGGATGCGGAAATGGCGGAACTTTTTGAGCATTACTATCGTGAGACGCAGGGAGGCATATTGCGGGAGACTCCGTCCCTGCACCGGATAATCCCTGTCGGGGCGGCCATTCCGCTTCAGGTAGAAATCCATCCTTATGAACGGGCAACCGAATTGCTGGAAGGGGCGATGTCGTGGGGGGTGCGCGACTGCATTTGTCGCGTCCAGCAGAAGCTTCTGGGCAAAGGTTGTGATCACCCGCTTGAGACCTGTCTGGTGTTTGCCCCTGTCAAAAACGCTTTTGACCGCAGCACAGTGGATCGCGCCATCACGAAAGAGGAAGCGTTACAGATCCTGCGCGAGACTGAAGAAGCGGGACTGGTGCATTCATCGGGCAACTATCGCGACGGCATCGAGTATATCTGCAACTGCTGCACTTGCTGTTGCGGGATCATGCGCGGCATAGCCGAATTTGGAATCATGAGTGCTGTCGCCCGTTCAGATTTTCAGATCGCGATAGAGGACGAGTTATGTTCCGGCTGCGGTGAGTGCATCGAGCGATGTCACTTTCATGCCCTTTCAGTCCCGGGCGAAATTGTTGTCGCGGACTACAACCGATGCATGGGGTGTGGATTGTGTGTTCTCGTTTGTCCCACGGAAGGGCTGCATCTGGTTCGTCGCCGGGCAGGTGAAGTTCTTTTGCCACCGGCCAACATCGAAGAATGGAGAAGACAGCGCTCTTCCGCGCATGGTACATCAGGCAGCGATGTTCCCTAGCGCGATGCGAAAGAGATGAGCTGGGACCGAAGGGATCTGCCACAAACCGCAAGGTGACGAGTATGCCAAAATCAAAAGACGAAAAACCGCTTGCGATCCGATGTCCGAATTGCAGGCAAGTGCGTGAACCTGACTTTAACGAAACCACTCGCCGCTATGTCTGCTCTCTCTGCGCGGCACCTGTTGATGCACAGGTGCTTATCGAAAAAAAGAAGCGCGGGCTGAAGTAAAGTCGAAGCACGTCCGCGCCGCTAAACCGAGCTCCACTCTGAAACTGCCGAAATCTCCCGCCTATTTCCGCTCTCCGTGTTCCCGGGGCTCGTACACGCCATCGTGTGTGATCAACTGCTTGTAGGGGCTCTTCCAGCTCTTATCGAAGATCCGGGTAAGAATTCCTGCCAGCCGTTTGCCCGTACAGATGACGCCAAGATTGCGCGAGGTATAGAAGTAACTCTTCGAGTGATTGCTCGTGCCGAGCCAGAATTTCTCGCTGTCTGCAATGATCACCTTGCAGTGCTCGACGCGCGCGAATGAAACATAGCCGCCGGACCACTCTGGAATAGACGTAAATGCTACCTCGATGTTGGGAACGGACGCGAGGCTCTTCAGCCCTTCCACTGCGGAAGTTCCTTTTGCCCAGTCGGAGACAATCATCCGGACGCGTGCACCTCGCTGTGCAGCGTTCTTTATCGCATCTTCAATAGCAGTGTATGACCCTCCCTGTCGTTCCCGCGAAGAATAGGAAAGAAATTGAAGCGTCACGCTCTTCCGGGCGCCGTTGATGAGCCCAACGATAGCGCGCTCATCCCAATTTGTTGTATCAGCAATCCAGCCGATGGGACTGAACGTCGGCAGAACATCCACACTCTCTCCGCCCGGTCCTGTCAGGCGAACGGGCTTCGCAGCTTTCTTCGGTGTTGGAGCAAACTCTTTGACATTCCCTTGCGGGAGTACGGAGAGCTTCCAGTCGAGCTCGAAGATCTCCCCATACGCCGCTGCCATTGCCCTGTTGTTTATCCTGAGGCCAAGCTCGTGAATATGCTCCAGCGCCCGCCAGTCGAAATTCTGACTCCCGACAAAGAGCTCTTTCCCGTCGACTATGAAATACTTGGCGTGCTGAATCCCTCCTCCGATCGGTCCGAAGTCGATCCGGCGCACCTCGATGTTTCGATACCGCCCCAGACTGTCGACGCTCCCTGGGTAGGTCTTGACCATGCGGGCATCGACGATGAGTCTCACCTTCACTCCGCGATCAGCCGCCGCGTAAATTGCGGCGAGAACGGGTTCGAGGAGTCTCCCCGGCTCATTCGAGACATAGAATTGTTCGATGTCGAGACTCCGGCGGGCGCGTGCAATCATTTCCGACCATACCTCGTGTGTATTTCGGATATCGGGATTGTCGAGGGAGGTTTCCAGTGGAATGCTCTCAACAAGCTCAATATCGGCCGATGTCTGGCTTTGAGCGTGGAATGAGAAGACGAGAATGAGCAGAAGGGCGAGAATTGGATTTTTCATGGCTATGACTTTTGGGTGATGGAGGACCTCAATGCGCTGCGCTGTATAGTACGAAACTCGTGTTGAAATGGCCACGATTTTTCTTAGATTGGAATGAGGGGGGAATTGATCGGGCGGTCGGGAGCTGTGATTGCACTTGGACAACGAGGAGGCAACAACTATGAAACTGTCAGCCATCTTCTCAACTGCTCTCCTCTTGATGGGATGGAGCTTGCAGGCTATTTCCCAATCCAAAGATCCGTGTGATTGCCAGCCACAGGTAGGAGAGAAGCCGTATCGGTTCGAAGCGAAGCGGGAAAAAAAGTATGACAAATTTCCTGTGGCACAGGAGCCGATGAAGCTCTCAAGCACGAGAGAATGGCAAAAGAAGTATGCAAAATTGATGAAGAAAGAAGTAACACGAAAGTCCAAGAGGGTGAAAAACACACCGGAAGATTCACTGTACGCACTCGACGGCTATCTCTGGTATGTGAACAAGCAAATTGACTGTGACTTTCACATGCAGGTCGGTCCGAAGTCAAAGAGCGGGAAACGCACCGTGGTCGAAATCACGGTGGACAATTGTTCGATGCAGCAGATGATCCTCGACACATTGAAATCGCGGGGCTTCTCGGCGAACGGAAAGGAGTTTGACGAAGGTATGCCTGTCTCGGTCATAGGTCTTGGATTCTACGACGGTCAACACGGCGCCAAAAAAGCAAAAGAGGGTGCCTCCTTGTGGATAAAAAAGCAGGCCGGGACGGCATGGGAACTGCATCCAGTCAAAGCAATCGTGTTCAGATAGCTGAAGAACTCAGTGAAGCAAAATATCGAGGTTTCCCGCCCAAAAACGGCATCATCTCCCACCGATTGATATTTCCCATCGGATTCGCTATGTTACCCCGTCAGCACCGTCCCATTTGAGGTGATCGCGTGCAACCTTCCTCCCGGAGGGCGCAGTGCCTCGAACAGCCATCCAACCTATGCCGCATAGCCCAATTGTATGCTAGGCACAACTCTCTCCCACTATAAAATCATTGAGAAGCTCGGCGGCGGTGGAATGGGTGTGGTCTACAAGGCCGAGGACACCACACTGAAACGCACCGTTGCCCTGAAGTTTCTCCATCCTGAGCTTACACGCGACGACGAAGCCAAGCAACGCTTTATCCACGAAGCGCAGGCTGCATCGGCCTTGCAGCACAACAACATCTGCACGATCCACGATATCGGTGAGACTGGCGACGGGCAGATGTTCATGGTGATGGATCTCTATGAAGGTGAAACGCTCAAGAAGAAGATCGAGAGCGGTCCTCTTGCACTTGAAGAAGCGATTGATATCGCCGCTCAGATCGCTCGGGGATTAGAAAAAGCGCACGAAAAAGGAATTGTGCACCGGGATATCAAGCCTGCAAACATCCTGGTGACGAATGAAGGGATCGTCAAGATCGTCGATTTCGGGCTGGCCAAGCTCCTCGGTGCGCAACAAATTACGAAGGAAGGAAGAACGCTTGGGACGACGATGTGCATGTCGCCCGAACAACTGAAGGGCGAAGACGTTGACGCCCGTACCGATATCTGGTCGTTCGGCGTTCTGATGTATCAAATGCTAACGGGCAATCTTCCGTTCCGCGCTGAATTTGACGAAGCGCTGATGTATCAGATCAACTGCGAACAACCTCCGCCGGTTCTGTCCTTGCGGACAGACACTCCTCCATCCATCAGCGATCTCGTTACCGGCTGCCTCCAGAAAGACAGGGAGCAGCGGCCGCATTCGATGGACGAAATTCTGCGCAAGCTCGGCCGCGAAACCGGCTACTCGATGGCTGCCGCGAAAACCGGTAGCTGGGTGCAGAAGGCCCTCATCGCTGCCGCAGTTCTGGCAGCGCTTGCGATCGCAGTCTACTTCGCCATAGATATTCTCCTCAAAACCGAAGCGAAGGATCTTCGGATGGCAGTTCTTCCTTTTATCGATATATCGAAGGATACTTCCATTGCAGCCTATCGACCGGAGATTCAGAGGTCGTTCATCAAAGAGTTCCTTGGAGTAAACAAGATTTCTGTTGAGGATTGGTTGCATCTCAATGCCGATATCGAGGGGCAATTCGGGAATGATGATCCGCCGAGAACCGATCCGCTGTTCAGGTTCTTGCGCCAGAATGGATACGATTATGTTCTGGACGGAAGTATCACAATTTCTCCCAAGGGGGGATTTTCGCTTGCGGCCGATCTACGAAAAGCGGGAGACTTTGACCGTGTTGAGGAATTCCAGGCGCCATTTCAGACGAGATTCCAGATTGATTCCGTCGTCCAAGCGCTCTCACGGCAAGTGCTCGCATACCTGAATACTCAGGTGCTTGATCGCAAACCGGAGATGGGGGTTTGGCACCTGAACCGTCCGAAGAACTGGGCGGCTGTCGCGAAGTTGGAGCAGGCATACAAATACTACTGTGCGGCCGATCCGCCCTCGGCAAATGCCGCGCTCGTTGAGGCTGTGGAACTTGATTCGACATTTATCTCACCCCGAATCTGGTTCGCATCATCTCAAAGAAGAAATGATCCGGAAAGAGCAAGGAAAAACCTTCAGACGCTCCTTGGATTGAAATCATCAGCAGATGAGTTTCAGCGGGCGATGATTGATTGGCTCGGCGCCTACCTGGAATACAATCCCGAGAATCAGATACGCTTCCTGAGAAAAGCTCTGAAGTTCAATTCTCGCAACCGCGTTTTGCTGTCGACTCTTGCTGGCGCATATACTGAGAAGCATGACACGGTTGGTGCGCTGGAGGCGTATCGGTATTGCATAGAAAGTCGTTGGGAATTCAAGCCCTTCTACCAGGTTGCGGCGAGGTACTACCTTGGTCAGCGGAATCTTGATGCGGCGAAGGAAACTCTCATGATATGGTGGAGTCTGGACACAACCTCGACCTGGCCATTGATCTATGGTTGGTTAAGTGCCATTGAGTCTCGAAAGGGGAATGTGGCCGAGGCAAGGAGATGGAGGGACCATTTCGAAAGGGTAAGCAGCGATTCAAGCATTGCGAAAATCAGTCTAATGCTCGGTAGCTGTTATACAGACGCGGGATTGTGGGAACAGGGGGACGCGCTGTTGCGCCAGGCTGTTTCACTCGAACCGAAGAAAGCCGAGTTTCGCGAGAGGTTTGGAGATGCGCTGTGCACCCGAGGTGATACCGAAGCCGCTTTGCATGAATACACAATCTCTGCGCAGCTCAATCCCCGATCGATGGTGCTACCAAAGAAACTTGGGAACATCTTCAAGCAGAAAGGAGATACTGCAAGGGCCTCGGAACAATATCAGAAGTATTTGAAAGTGGATTCGATGAGTTATGATGCTCAACAGATGCAGAAATGGATAAGAGCGATGCGCCTTTAGCGTTGCCATGATCAATGAAAGTTGGTGCGTGCTGGAATAGGTAACCATTCCTACTCATCTTAATCTATGGAGGCTTTATGGCTTGGGCTGATGAAGGAATTGAGTGCTATGTTTCCAATGAGAAGAAAGGGGAATCCCTCGAGCTGCCTTCTGAGGGTGGAAAGAAATGTACCTGCTATGTTTCAGCCAGAATATCGAAAGTGCTTGTTCCATTGTATCATCTCTACAATCAACAGTACGATGATCATCTCTATTGCACGTCGTCGGAAGAGGTGGATGAATTCAAAGGCAAAGGATACAAGGACCAAGGACGAGCCGGTTGTGTTCGGCCGCATAAAGTTGGTACGCACGATCCCCTGTTTCGCGCATATGATCCTGATGCTAAACGCCATTTCTATACGACAGATGTGACGGTGATCGATAAGAATGGGCCGACTCTCACCCGAGACGCTTTGGAAAAGGTGCTAAAAGAAAAGCTTGATGGATATTTCGCGGAGAGAAAAGATATTTTTCTTGCTGATGACAAGTATTTCTGCACCACCAGGAAAACGGCGGAAGCCATCATTAAGGAAGCAAAAGTCAATGACAAAGAATATTTTGCGCCTGATGTCGGCGACTGTGATGACTATGCGCACCTGCTTAAATCAGCTTTCATCGTCGATGCCTGGATTGACAAAAAAAGATCACTCCCTTACGCTTTTGGCATCCTTTGGGGTGGGCAACAAGACGACCCAGCGAATCATGCCATGAATTTCGTGATCGTCAGCGGCGGAGATGGTTCTTTTGAGTTGTGGGTCATTGAACCAAAGGACAGTACCTGGTATGAACCATCCAAGAAGAAACTTGAAAGTATTTGTTTGGTAATTTGCTGAGAAGTCCCTTCCCAGTGCCGTGGCTCAGCGTGCAAGAAATTGCACGGCTCGGGGGTTGAAACCAACGAACCGATCGATATACAATGCGCGCCTTCATGATTTACGAGGCGAGGGACCCGTTCTGAAACTGAACAACACATTCAAAGAGAAAGGAGGGTTGCCTGGACATAGAAATCTAAAGGAAGTACTTCTAAGGTATTGGGATAATCTTGCTGCAGTGGGCACTGATAAAACGTCAGAAGCCCAGCTTCGCGGACCAAAGATGCGTCTGCACAAAATGTATGGAGGCGGCTATGGCAAAAACAAAACCCCTAATAACACCCATGGATATCCTTGTGGGAAAAAAGACCTACCAGTTTGTACACCTTGAAGATGTCTACGAGAAATGCAAGAAAGACCGCAAGTACTTTGGGAGGCTCACAAAAGCAGTGGCTAAGACGAAGCGGGGGGGGCTCGGCGTACAGGCGCACAAGAAACGGGTGATGATCGCGCTTGCGGGAGCCATTCTTAAGAATGGCTACGTGTTGCCTCAAAAGTGTCTTGGATATTTCGCTGAAAATCTCATGATCGAGCAATGGGTCGAAAAACTCGAAGAGGCGATGGATAGGAAACTCAGTTTTAAGAAAGCACAAGACTATGTATGGCCAATAGTAAAGCCCAGCAAACCCGAAGGAACAAAACCCACTCGAGGTCAATGTCCCTGGCCGGATTGTCCTGATTCAACTACATGAGATTGCCGCTCTCTGGTGACAATCCGTGCAATTTTAGATTGTTCGTGTGAGAGTTCCGAACACCAAAATCGCGCGCCAGCGATTCATCTCGGCGCAGCCTGAAGGAATCGCGGACTTCTTCAAATCGTACTTCCGTATTCCGCCCCGGCGCCACTGGGGAAGGAAGTACCGTGAGGATGAGTGGCTGCATCTTCCGTACTGGAGGATTCTCCCAACCGCGATGGGGACTCGTTTCCGGTTCGGAACGCGACGGACGTCGATTCCCAGCGAATTCCTGCATGACGTGCAATGGGGGCAGTACTGTCTCTTTCTTTTCATTCGTTTCCAGGACGATGTCTTCGACGGCCAGGCGCAAAACCGCGTGGCTATCTACGCCTCCGACCAGTGTCTGTTCGAGGCCGATCGCATCTTTGCGAAGTATTTCTCTCCGCAATCGTGGTTCTGGAAAGAATTTAGGGAAAGTCTCCGGCTCACCATCCAATCGATCGTGGAGGTGGACGCTCTCCAACGCAAGTCCACCTCCCGTCCCGACGAAATCCTCGACGGGTATGCACGTATCTGCTCGATCCTGAAGGTCGGTTCTGCCGCGGTGTGCGCGATGCACAATCAGAAGAAGGCATATGAGCAGGTGTCGCTCTTCTGCGATGAAATGGCGATGGCAGGACAGATCATGGACGATATCTACGATCTGGAAGAAGATTCTGGACGCAAGCGATTGAACTACGCGGCAAATGTCCTCCGCCGCTCAGCGAAAAAAATGCCGAAGCGGGTCAGGTCAAACGAGCTGCTGAGGCGGCTCCGGATACTTGCCACGATGGAGCGAATCTATGGTGAAGTGCAGGCACATGTGTCAAGGGCGTCCGATGCAATTGCCCCACTGGCGATCCCGGGAATGAAGAAATATCTCGCTCACTATTCGCATAGCGTTTCCCCACCGCATTGATGTGCAAGGAAAAAGTGGAACTAAGAAGCCCGGCCGATTCCGACCGGGCTTTGTTGTGATCACGGAGACAGAGCCGGCCTTACTTCAAGAGAATCATTTTCTTCGTGACCTCGGAAGATCCAACAGTCAATCGATATAAGTAAATGCCTGAGGGCATTCGCTCACCCCTCTCGTTGTTCCCGTCCCATTGAACGACGTGCGCGCCCGCCGGACGCGAACCGCTCACAAGTGTCGTAACCTGCCTGCCCAGAATGTCAAACACGCGGAGATTCACCCAGCTGACTGCTGACACCTGATAGCTGATCGCTGTTGTCGGATTGAAAGGATTCGGATAGTTTTGTGCAAGGTGTACCGTCACGGGCAATAGTCCGACCTGCGATTCGGTTCCAACGCTCGTCAGAATTTCCATCATGGATTTGCCTGTGGCATACGGGGTTGGAAAACCGAGAAGTGACCCGATGGTTGGTGTGATATCGGAGATAGTTCGGCGAGTGGATGTGCGCACCCCCTTCGGCACACCTGCCCCCACACCAAGGAACATGATGTGTCTGCACCCCCAGCAACCATCCCCGTGGCTCAGGAATCCATTCTGAACGCCGTCGAGATGACGGCCATGATCGTTGGTGACAAGCAAGGTGGTTTTGCTCTGATAGACGGGATCACTTTGAACGTAATCCCAGAGCATCCCGACAATGCTGTCGGCTGTAACGATTGCTTGTGTGTACGCAGACCAACCCTTCGACGGAGACGAATCAACGTCCGGTAGATAGATCACCGCGAGTTCCGGATGATACGTCTGAAGCTTTGTTTTTGCATTCTGCCAAACTTCCAGATCTGTTGAACCCTCAAGAACATACCATGGCCAGTATGCCGGACCATACTGCGGAAAGAAGCTCTGAATCCATGGAGTTGTCAACCATTTCATGATGTAGAGTGCGTGAGTTGAATCGACACCCCGCGCCTTGCGGAAATATTCCCAAACGGTGGGCACCGTTGCGAACTGATTGCTGAGACCGTTAACCGTCGTATCGTGGGGGATTGACCACGACCCGCACCAGATAGCCGGAATGGCTCGCTTCGTGACTGTGATGTCGTCGTTCACCATGGTGTCCACGACTACGCCTTGCTGTGCAAGCTTGCGCATGCGTGGCACGTATCTGCCAAGCGTGTCGCCCAGTGTTTCGGAGTACCGCGCGCCGTCTATGATTACCAGAATGACGCGGCGATCCGTCTGCGCATTGAGGGTGAAGAGATGCATGAAACTAAGAGAGAAGGCAATAAGGATTTTCTTCATGGGAAGGGTTGGGAAATTTTAGCTTTTATCAGGAAGTGCCTGTGGCTGAGGTCTGATACCTGGAGAGCGCCTTGTAACAAGTGTACTGCGTAATGGCGAAAATTGCATGGCAGAGATTTCTCAGACTTGCGCCGGGTTCGCCGCATACTGCCGAGGTGAAGACGCTTCTGGGTCAATTGCGTTAGAAAGCCCAGCTCAGAACTGGTTCTGACCATATCGTCCAGTTTTAGCCTTAAGACGGCGAGTCATTTTTAAGGCTATAGCCATAAAAACCACTTACTATTCATGCACAATTCTTTGGAGATGACGGAGACATACACGATAAATGTCACGCGTGGCGCGAGCATAAGTGGTCTCTGCATACGCAAGGAACTCCTTCGTAAACTCTGAGAACAGTTGTGTCTTGGGTTTCTCTTTTGCTGGGTCTTTGAGTTCAACAAGCTGAGCGAGGGCTTCGCTCTTCACTGTTGTCCGGGTGGATTTCCAGCGTCGGCGGCCATCCTGGGTGTAGAGGATATACCAGATGCCGTTGTTGCGCTTGAAGATAGATATACACGAAAAGGTCACGGCCGACCTCCTGCTTGTTAGCAGTCTGTTAGCAGTGACCTAAAAAACTAGTCGGAACGGCGGGATTTGAACCCGCGACCCCTTGCACCCCAAGCAAGTGCGCTACCGGGCTGCGCTACGTTCCGAATTACTTCTCCCTCCGCACGATTCCTCCTAGGTCGTCCTCAATATACAAAAAACATTCGGAGTCTGCAATCAACACAGGACCGCTGTTTCAATTAGATCAAACGGTTCGGGCTTCTCAATCACGCATTGCAGGACCATAGGAAAAATGCTATCTTTGAGTGGGCAAGAATCATTCAAAACGCCGGTCAACAATTTTCTCCTATGGAAATCAAAACACGAAAAAAGATCATTCTTGTCGGCGACAAGGTGCTCCTATCACCTGACGCCGAGGCAGAGCGTACCAACCATGGCCTTTACCTTCCGCCCGGCGTCAAGGAAAAGGAAAAAGTCAACAGCGGCATGGTTGTCCAGGTTGGTCCCGGCTATGCTGTTCCGAATCCGCACTTCCTCGACCAGGAGCAATGGTCGACCTCCCCAAAAGATCCGATCAAGTACATGCCGCTGCAGGCCGAAGAGGGGGACTATGCGCTGTTCCTGCGCGATTCCGCCATCGAGATCGAATACGATGAACACAAGTATCTTATCGTGTCACACTCAGCGATCCTGATGCTGATCCGCAGAAGCGAATACGTCCAGGGATCGGAGCAACCGTAGATACGCATGGTGGAGCGGGACCTTCGGCTTTTTAGCCACGAGAATATCCTCGGGCAAATCGAAACGGCCGAGTATCGGAACGGATACTACGTCCTCGAATTCTATGCAGACCAACACAAGCCGTCAACGAAACCCACCGATACAATCGAGAAATTCTACCTCTATCCCTCCGGCGGCACGCTGAGAGACTCTACATTCCAGCTTGTCTTCTACGATTCCCGCTACGATACATACCGGGGTTTCAAGCCGCCCAATTCCAAGACTCGGTAGGTGCCACGCACCTTAGCGGTAGAAGTCTGACTTCTCAATGGAGTACGTGGCTCCTTCCAGATGTTGAGGATGCTCAATGTGGTCGAAATGAATTTCGACCTACGCTGGGGAACGATTCCGGCCCGAATTTGTTCTGATGGCTACATCAATTAACAATTTCGACGGAATAGTGAAGAAGGAGAGTTCTTATGTACGACATATTGATACAGCAAATGAGGGATGAAGTTGCGCGTCTTGGGGCACAGGAATTGCGAACCCCCGCAGATGTCGATGCCGTCCTCCCGAACTCAAAAGGAACGACGCTGGTGGTTGTCAACTCGACTTGCGGCTGTGCCGCGGGGGCTGCACGACCGGCCCTGGCAAAGGCTCTGCAGCACTCCGTCGTGCCGGACAAACTCGTGACGGTTTTCGCCGGGCAGGACAAAGAGGCGACCGCCCGGGCGCGGGAGTACTTCACGGACCAACCCCCATCATCCCCGTCGTTCGCAATCATGCGTGACGGCAAGTTGGTCCACATGATCCATCGGTACCAGATCGAAGGTCACACATCGGATCAAGTGGCGGCGACGATCATCCATGCGTTCGACAAGACCTGTGTTTCTGAGGCGAAGCAAGCAGTCTGACGTCAATCGTTCCGGTTTGGCGAAGGCCCGCATCGACCCAACGTTGATGCGGGCTTTCTTGTTTCATGTCACACGCAACAGTCCAATCGTTCGCCTGATTGATTATGACTCCAAATTTCGTTAATTGTAAGGCAGTCGTACACGGTTGGAGACCCCACTATGGTTAAGCCACAAAAATCGAGAAGAACGATGGTTCTTGGGTTCCTGCTGATCGCGGGAGCGCAGATGTTCGGTCATCACCTCCTGGCACAGGAAGCGAAGAAGCCGGGAGAAATCCGAGGGAAGATCACGGTTTCCAGAGCTGACGCTGAATCACCGAAGACCCCAATCATTGACCGTTACAGCACGCATCGCCCGGCGCTTACGGGTTCCGAGAGCAACACTCCTCCGCCGACATTGTTCAAGTTGTCTGAGAAGGCTGTTGTCTATCTTGAAAGCGAAACATTGAAGGGGCAGAATTTCGAGAACCCAACCACCCATCCGAGCCTGGATCAGAAGGACCTCACGTTTCATCCCCAGGTGCTGCCAATACTCGTCGGAACGACGGTGGACTTCCCGAATCGCGATCTCCTTTTTCATAACGTCTTTTCCTATTCGCAACCCAGAGAGTTCGATCTTGGCCGATATCCGACCGGATCATCCAAGTCCGTTCGGTTCGATCGGCCGGGGGTGGTTCGGGTCTACTGTGACATTCATTCCCACATGAACGCTACCATCCTGATCCTCGAGAGTCCGTATTTTGTGGTCCCCGACGATCAGGGTTCGTATTCGATCAAGAACGTCCCCAGCGGAACATATACCGTCAAGTTCTGGTGCGGTCGGGAGCTTGCCGGCAGCCAGAGTGTGACGGTCAAGGGGGGCGACGCCGTCAATGTTAACTTCACCTATTGAGATGTGATTATGAAGAACATCCTGGTGTTCCTCGTGCTTGGGGCGAGTCTGTCCCTTCCTGCATTCGCCCAGGTGCAGTTGAGTGGTGAAGCGTCTGCCTATTCCCTGAAGAGCTCCCGCTCCCAGAATCCGCGAGTCGTGAACAAAGGCAATGCGACATTCGGGTGGCGGTTTGACCTCTTCGTCGACGGCAAAGTCACAGACAACGTGTACGTCCTTGTCAACACACGGTCGTTCGAAGACGATCCAATCAATTTCGACTATGCTGCGATTCGAATAACGGATTTCGCCGGACTTGGCTTTAACGTTCAAATGGGGAAATTTGACATGCCCTTTGGGAATCTCGCGGAGCGGCGGTTCCCCACAAAGAATTTCCTCTATGGACTACCGTTGATCTACGAATATCGCACCTCACTTCCCGCTCAGGTAGCCGGTCGTGTGGAGGTCTTGAACAATCGCACCAAGGGAGTGGGCATGCGCCTGCTCGACTTTGGCATCTATGATATCGGCGCAATGCTTTACGGCGACATCGGCAGGTTGCACTACGCCATCGCGGGCTCCAACGGAACCATCAGTTCTACTTCATCTCGCCAGTTGAATCAAAATCAGGATTTCAACAAGATCGTCCGTCTCGCGTATACTCCAATGATGGGACTCACTGTTGGCGCCTCTGCAGCGATGGGCGCATACCTCGCTGACGGTGGCAAACCCCTGCCCCGGGATGAGGGGAGCAACCACTACCAGCAATTGATCGGTGAAGCCGACTTCGAGTTCAGCCGGGATCGGTTTCTCCTGAACGGCGAAGCGGTCTATAGCCAGTGGACGGTCCCGTTTGAGAACGAAGACACAAAGCTCTCCGTCCTCGGCTACTACGCCGAAGCAAAGTACACCTGGTTTCCGCGCTTCTCCACGGCTGCGCGTGTAAGCGGCCTGATCTTCTCAAAGCTCAACATTGGCGATGCCTCCGTGCGGTGGGACAACAATGTTCTTGAAGTCGAGGCGGGGATCGGCTATCATATCGACAGGAATACGATCATCAAGATCATACGCCGTGAGACGCGAACGCCGGAAGTGACCGGCATGCGGGACAACCTTACAGTCCTACAACTGGCAGTCTCCTTTTAGTGCTGCTTCCGAAGGGCATGTTCTTTTGATTTTTGTTGTTCTCAACGCAGAGGCGCGGAGCTCGCAGAGCACCGCAGAGATCGTTGTGATGTACCCTCTGCGATTCTCCCCGCCCGACCAAGTCGTTCGGGCGGGCCGCATGGCGGGCTGGTGCGTCCTCGGCGACTCAGCGTTGAAAACTAATCAACCATTCGAAAGGCGCGCTACCGAAGAGTGAAATTCCGCAATAAAATCCTCCTCTCAATCTGGGGCGTAGTCCTCAGCTTGTTGGTGATAACATTCTTCATCATCAACTACTGGACTCGCAGCAGAATCGAAGATGCATTTTCGGAAGCATTGCTGAGCAATCGCTCCACCCTGAACGGGATCATCGGTCTGGAGGCTGAAATCCTTTCGAGGGGCTGTCAGGTGATCGCAGAATCCCCCCGTCTGCGCGCCGTCGTGGAGCTTCAGGATCCGAAAACGGCCTATCAGCTTTCAAAAGAGCTCAGCCAGACCACCGTGAGCGACCTGCTGGTTCTCACGGACAGACGAGGCAAGCCTTTGGTACAGCTCGTATTCGGCCAGAAACTGGAGGGGGACGTTGCCGGCCGCGCTTCCATCCAGCAAGCTCTTCAATCCGGCTCGACCACCGATGTGTGGTCGCTGGGTGCGAGAGTCTTCCGCGTCTCATCGGTCCCGCTTCTGGTCGACCGCGATGTGATCGGTACACTGACTCTCGGCTTCGCGATTACAGATGAAGAGCTGGGGAGACTGAAGCAATGGACGAACAACAGCGAGATATTTCTGGTCCATCAGCGGACCATCGTTCTCTCGACGCTCGATCCCCATGGTCAGAATGATCTCAAAACATCCCTCGAGGCGTCAGGTATCCTGGACCAACCGTCGGCCCGGGACTCGGCAGGTGTGTTCAAACTGAAGGTGCTCAACGATGTCTATCTGGGTACGGCTTTTCAACTGAACAAGCCGGGCCCTGCCAGTGAACCGATCAACTATCTCATTATGAAGTCCACGGACCGGGAGCTTTCAAGGTCGCTCAATCCCATTCTCGGCACCTTCGGAATTATTTCCGTGATTTTTCTTGTCCTCACGACTCTCATCGGGCAAGCCATCGCGGTCGGCATGACAAGACCCATCAATGCACTCGTCCAGGGGACAACGGAAGTCAGCAAGGGGAATTATGACTATGTCATCGCAGTAAACGGCCGGGATGAGGTGAGCTTCCTGGCACAGCGGTTCGGCGATATGAGCAGGTCGCTGAAAGAGAAAATCACCGAGCTGGGCTGGCTGAATCAGGATCTAATCGCGCGTAACCGCGATCTCGACGAGACACTGCAGAAACTGAAGCAAGCACAAGAAGAACTGGTTAAGAGCGAACGATTGGCAGCGACGGGAAAGCTCACCGCGCAGCTTGCACACGAGATCAACAACCCGATCCATAACATCCAAAGCTGTCTGAAAACCAGCCTCGGCAGGTTTCCCAGTGACATGCAGGGGCGGGAGCTGATTGAAGTTGCCTATGAAGAAGTGACGCGCATGTCGAAGCTCACCCGGCAACTCCTGGATTTCTACCGAACTTCGTTTGTGCCGGACGAGATGAAGCCTGTCGAACTCAACGGTCTCCTGCAAGAGGTTGTCCAGTCGTTCGGCGATCAATTGAGCAAGAACCGCATCGATATGAAGCTGGACCTCCGGGAGCATTTGCCTGTCGTGAGAGGATCGGCGGACAAGCTCAAGCAGGTGTTCCTCAATCTCATTCTCAATGCGCGGGACGCGATGCCTGACGGAGGCCTCATACGCATTGTGACAGCGGAGGAGAACGGGCTCGTCAGGATTTCTATCAGTGATTCCGGTGCAGGGATTCCGAAGGAGAACCTTGACAAGATTTTCGACGCGTTTTTCACGACCAAGAGCAAAGTCAGTGGCGTTGGTCTCGGTCTTTCGGTGAGCTACGGTATCATCGGTCAACACCGGGGGACAATCAGCGTCACCACCACGGTGGGCGAAGGATCGACGTTCGTCATTTCACTTCCCACACACATGCAGGAGACAAGCGCTGCCCCGGCTTGAGAGAGCTATGAACGATCGGATACTCATTGTTGATGACGACAAGGCGTTCAGAATCGCCACCGTGGCCCTGCTGGAGGACAACGGTTTTTCCATCCAGATTGCGGCAAATGCGCGGGAGGCGCAGCAGGTATTTGATCCCGACAAGTTTGATCTCGTTCTTTCCGATCTCGTGATGGAAGGAATGAATGGCATCGAATTGCTTGAATGGATCAAAGCCCGCGCGCCTGAGACTCCGGTGATGATGATCACGGGGTACGGATCCGTACGGACGGCGGTTGAGGCAATTCGACATGGTGCATACGACTACATCACCAAGCCTTGCGACAACGACGAGCTTCTGATCAAGATACGACGGGTGCTCGAAGGCCGGAAGAAGGATCGTGAACTCCGCCAGTTGCGCGAAGAGTTGCGCGGGACATACAGCTTCTCGAACATCGTCAGCCAGAGCGACTCGATGAACCAGGTGTTCAAACTCGTCCGTCAGGTGGCCGACACCGATGCGACCGTCTTGATCCTCGGCGAGACTGGGACGGGGAAAGAAATGCTCGCGAAGGCGATTCATTACAACAGCTCGAGAAAGGTGAAGCCATTCATCGTCATAACATGTTCCGCGCTCAATGAGGCGCTGCTGGAAAGCGAGCTGTTCGGCCACGAGAAAGGTGCGTTCACCGGCGCCCAGCGGACGCGCGTCGGAAAATTCGAGGATGCGAACGGAGGGACGGTGTTCCTTGACGAGATCGGCGATGTTCCCATCCATCTTCAGACGAAACTGTTGAGGGTCTTGCAGGAAAAGGAAATCGAACGCGTGGGGAGCAACAAACCGATTCCCGTCGATCTCAGGATCATCGCTGCGACGAACAAGGATCTGCACGCCATGACAAAGAATGGGCAGTTTCGCGAAGACTTGTTCTATCGCCTGAATGTGTTTCCAATCCATCTGCCGACGCTCAAACAAAGACTGGATGATGTCCCGCTGCTGGCACGACATTTCATCCAGAAGTACAATAACCTGTCTGCCGGCAGGGTGAAAGATCTTGCGCCAGCAGTTGTATCCTCCCTTGCCAGCTACGGTTGGCCCGGAAATATCCGTGAGCTGGAAAATGTCATGAAACGGGCATTGATAAAAACCGAAGGGGAGACGATTACCGCGGTTGAAATCCCGGGGCTTGCCCCCCCGGTAAGTACACCTCACGTTTCGCCTTCCGGGATTTCGCCGGGCACTCCCTTCAAGGAGTATGTGAAAAAAATTGTGGGAGATGCTGAGTCGAAATATCTGGTGGCGATGCTTGAGCAGCACCAGGGAAACGTCAAAGTCGTCGCGGAGTTGATGGACCTTGATCGGAAAACTATCTACAAGAAGATTGAAGATTACGGCATCGATCTTGCAAAATTCCGTAGGGAAGAGACTTCATCGTGAGGATTTGATTCCCCGCTTTCTCCACCCATGTTGCCTTCCCTCCACAGTATTTTACGGTCTCCCCAGCGATGACCGCCCATTTGTGGCCTGAATCAAAGACATTCCCAGATCGGTCCCCTGGCACCAGGTTTGCATTCCTCCCTTCACTGAGCTAACAAAACAATACTCACTATCACGGTAAGGGCGGACATATGGGACGAATACTACCTTTTTTGACCATCGCACTGCTGCTCACTTCGATGGGTTTCGGGCAGATCCAGTTTACGGCGAAGATGGATGGAACTCAGGAAGTGCCTCCAGTAACGACGCCTGCAACGGGGACCGGAGCATTTGTCCTGAATGCTGCGGGCACGGCCCTTTCATACACAATCACAGTCAATGGCTTGACCATCAACGCCGGACATTTTCACAACGGCGCGGCGGGCGTCGGGGCGGGAGTTGTAAAAAACCTGACCTTCGTCAACAATACTGCCACGGGTGTTTGGAGTAGCACGGATGCAACACAGCCACTGACCGATTCGCTTCTGACAGAATTGCTTCGCGGAAGGCTCTATGTGAACGTCCATACCACAGCCAATCCGGGCGGTGAAATCCGGGGACAGGTTTTGCAAGCAGCTCCGGCGGGATTTTACGCCAAAATGGACGGATCGCAGGAGACGGCTCCAAATTCCTCCACCGCTACCGGAACCGTCTTTGTCGTCCTCGCTCCCGGCGGCACCGCAACCTTTCGAGCGACAGTCGTCGGCTTGACTCCTACCGCGGCGCACTTTCACAACGGGGCAGCAGGTGTGGCTGCCGGGGTCGTGAAGAACTTCACGCTCGTCAACAACACGGCCTCAGGATCATGGGCACTCGGTGACGCAACCCAGCCTTTAACAGACGCGCTTCTACGAGATTTGGTGCGTGGCAAAATGTATGCAAACGCTCACTCAACCACGAATACCGGCGGAGAAATTCGCGGGCAGGTACTTCCTGCAACCGGTCTGGCATTCATGGCCACGATTGACGGAAGTCAGGAGGTGCCACCTGTGACCACCACCGCCAGCGGGACCGGAGGGTTTATCCTCAACGCAAGTGGTACGCAACTCAATTACACGATCACGTTCAACGGACTCACTCCGACCGCTGCGCATTTCCACAATGGCGTTGCTGGAGTCGCTGCGGGTGTCGTAAAAAACCTGACAATCGTCAACGGCACTGCTGCTGGAGTCTGGAGCAGCACAGACGCAACGCAGCCGCTGACAGACTCAATGCTCGTCGAATTGCTGCGCGGGAGACTCTACGTAAACGCACACACCTCTGTCAATCCCGGCGGTGAGATCCGCGGTCAGGTGCTCATGGCATCCGGCGCCGGTTTTGCGGTGAAGCTTGACGGGAGTCAGGAGATTCCGCCAGTAACGACCAACGCATCAGCGACCGCTTCCGTCATTCTGAACCCCAACGGAACAGTCACCTTTGATGAGACGGTCACAGGAATGACGCCGACCGCTGCTCATTTTCACAATGGGGCCGCAGGCGTCTCAGCAGGAGTCGTGAAAAACACCACTCTCACGAACAATACTGCCTCAGGCACCTGGTCAAGTTCAGACGCGACTCAACCCTTCACCGATGCTCTGTTGAGAGAGTTGGTGAAAGGGAGACTCTATCTGAATGTCCACTCTTCGACAAATCCAGGGGGCGAGATCCGGGGGCAGGTCATTGGATCGACCGGGTTGGCTACAAGCGTCGAACGCGTCGAGCAGGGCGAAATACCCAGCGCATACCGACTCGATCAGAACTATCCCAATCCGTTCAATCCAAAAACAGCTATTAGTTATCAGCTAACAGCTAATAGCTTCGTGAACCTGGAGGTTTTCGACGTTCTCGGTCGAAAAGTAAGCACTCTTGTGAATGAAGTACATCCAGCAGGGAGTCACACAGTGCATTGGGATGGCTCAACCCTTCCCAGCGGTGTGTACTACTATCGTCTCCAGGCCCGCGAGAGTTCTATCATTGGGGGTGCACGATCCACAGAAAGTGTGCTGACGAAGAAAATGGTTTTGCTGAAATAAGTAGCATGGAAACGGCCTCTGCGGTCTTCCTACGTGCGGCACAGAGCATCAACACAAAGAATACCCACGGATCTGCACAGAAGAAGACGGATCGGAAAAAATAAGTGTCTTGCTTGATCCCAACAATCCGTGGGAATCCGTAACTAATCCGTGCCGCTCCGCGGCCAATTCCTCTTCTGTCCAGGGCATATTTCATCAATCTTCTTGCAGTCGAAATCGAACAACCATATTCGGGAAGGGACAAAGCAATGGAGGAGGTTACACAAGTTCACAATCAGCGTCTGGGGACCTATGTAGTTTACGGCATGGTGTTTCTGGGCATGATTTTCTATGCATCCTATGTTCTTGCAGAATCGCGGGGGATGACAGGTGTTACAAGGAAGAACGGCAATGGCTGCAGCTGCCATAACATTTCTCCCTCGACGGGTGTTGTTGTAACGATTGATGGACCGGCGGAGTTGCTTCCGAATCAAACCGGGAATTACACAGTCACGGTTCAGGGAGGACCTGCAGTTCGCGCGGGGACAGATATCGCGGTGTCAGGAGGAATACTGACTGCATCCTCTTCCGCCTTGCAGAAGGCAGGAAACGAACTCACTCATGTTTCACCACAACCCTTCACGAGCGGCAAGGCTACGTTCTCGTTCACATATACTGCCCCGGGCGCGGCAGGGACCTACACCATCTATGCAAATGGCAACAGTGTGAACTTCAATGGAGCTGAGTCAGGTGATCAATGGAATTTTGCGCCGAACAAGACGGTCACCGTGAAGACTGCGACGGCCGTCGAGAACTCTTCGACCCTTCCAAATGAGTTCTCTCTGTCGCAGAACTATCCCAATCCATTCAATCCATCAACGGCGATCGCATTTCAAGTGATGCGAGCCAGCCACATATCGCTCAGGATCTATGACGTTCGAGGGAGCATAGTCACAACACTGATTGACGGCGAGAGGGAACCCGGAACCCATAAATCGAGTTTCAATGCTAAGGGGTTACCTTCGGGCGTCTATTACTATAGTCTGGCTGCGGATGGGGTCGTGATGCAGACGAAGAAGATGACACTGTTGAAGTAGAGGTGGGATCGAATGACGGGGGCTCTCTGCCGGTTGGGCGCTTCCTCGCAGCAGAGGGGTCAAGGCGGGCGTGTTGGTGGAAAGAGTATGGAATTTCATGTATCATATAAAACGAAAGCGACTTGTGATGCCAAAGGTGGAAAACAGTTCCTGGTTCTTCGTGTGCTTGCTGGCAATGACGGCATTGGTCCTCGCTGGCTGTACTGACATGGGGAATGCTGTCGGCACCGATACATCGATTTCAACTCCGCCTCCGCAATCAGGCCAGGATGTTTCGTTTCAAAGCCAGATCTCGCCGATCCTCCAGCGTTATGGATGCAACAGTTGCCACGGCGGCAGCGGAGGGCTCACTGTCCAGACTGTAAGCCAGCTTCTGCAAGGAGGCCTCCACGGACCGTCGGTTATTGCGGGGAAGGCAGATACGAGCGGTCTGATAAAGAAGCTCTTGCCTAATCCCCCGTATGGTGATCGGATGCCTCAGGGGGGACCGTACCTTCCAGACAGTACTATTCAAACCATCAAACTGTGGATCAATCAAGGGGCGAAAAACAATTGAATACTCAGACAGTCAACAGAGGACAAGTGAAACGAATACTCATTCTCTCATGTTCGCTGCTCGCAGGAGTTGTCGTTCTTACCGGCAATGCCGCTGCGCAAGACAGCAGTGCCGCCACGCCTGCAAAGGAAATCTCGTACACGAAAGATGTGGTCCCGTTTTTCGAGAAGTTCTGTGCAACGTGCCACAATGCGGACGAAGACCATCCAAGCCAACTCTTTATGGATTCCTATGAAACCCTGATGAAGGGAGGGAAGCATGGCAAAGCGATACAACCGGGTAACTCGAAGGAGAGTCTGCTTCTTCAGAAGATGAATCCGGCTCCTCCGTTCGGCAAGAAGATGCCGCCGAGCAAGAAACTAATACCCACCGCAGGGCAGATCGAAACATTGCGCCAATGGATTGACCAGGGCGCCAAGAAGAACTGATCTACTTCTGTCCTTCTCCCGATTTCAAAGACCTGAGTGACGTGCAATGGCTCCGACGCTGATTTCGTCAACGCTTGTTCATAAAATCCGGCGGCCTGCAGCAACAGTCAGCGGAGAACATCCGGCGCTGATACTGCTGCACGGTCGCGGCACGAATGAAGATGACCTTCTGGAACTTGTGGACTACCTGGATCCGCGCCTGTTCATTGTCAGCGCCCGCGCTCCATTCCGGTTCGATCAGGGTTCGGGGGGCTACACGTGGTACGAGGTCCAGGACGTCGGAACTCCGCATCCGAAGCAATTTGAAGAGAGCTACAACCGTCTGGTTCAGTTCGTTGATGATGTGAAGCAGCGATATCCTGTCGACGGCCGCCGGGTGTTTTTGCTCGGGTTCAGTATGGGTAGCATCATGTCGTTCGCAGTCTCGCTCACGAAGCCGCAGATGGTTCGCGGCATTGTAGCCCACAGCGGGTATATTCCGGAAAACACCTCCCTTCAATTTGCATGGGGTCAACTTGGGCATCTCTCGCTCTTTGTTGCCCATGGCCTGGACGATTCCGTCATCCCCATCCACTTCGGTCGACGTGCATATGAGTTGCTTTCCAAGACGCAGGCAGACCTCACCTACAAAGAGTATCCCATTTCCCACTCCATCAGTGAGCAGAGTTTGTCCGATCTCTCGGACTGGCTCCAGAAAATGCTTGCTGTTCCAGCGGATATGGAGTAGATTCACGATGCACACCAACCGGCGTATTCACTCTCTCGAGCGCGTTCGTGAAGAAACAAACCCGAAGGAAGACAGCGTCATCAGCATTTGGTACTTCAGGCCGCATCAGCCACGATTCCTCCCGTTTTTACAACAGCCGTCTTTACGGCCCTCCATCTGACAAGACAGCCGGACCATCGCAGGAAAAAGCGCTCCCCCAGGACGTTTTGAATCGTGTGTTCTGCAAGAGCAGCGAGTCCATGGATGAGCTGGCGGACAACTCCGTCCATTTGATGATCACATCTCCCCCCTACAATGTGTCCAAGGAATATGATGAGGATCTCACCCTGGACGAATATCGCGAGCTTCTCAGGCGGGTACTTCGGGAGACCTATCGGGTCCTCGTCGATGGAGGAAGAGCGTGCGTCAACGTGGCCAACATCGGACGGAAACCGTACATACCGATTCACGCGTTTCTTACCGAGGACATGATAGAACTCGGATTTGCGATGAGGGGAGAGGTAATCTGGAACAAGGGGGGGAGTGCAGGACCATCGACCGCATGGGGAAGCTGGAAATCAGCAACAAATCCAACGCTACGCGACGTTCACGAGTACATCCTCATCTTTTCAAAAAACAGCTATGCCCGAAGCGGAGCAGGAAAAAAGAGCACAATTGAACGGGATGAATTCCTGGAGTACACAAAAAGCATCTGGACGTTTCCCTCGGAGTCGGCGCGGCGCATCGGTCATCCGGCTCCATTTCCGGTCGAACTCCCCCGAAGGCTCATCCAGCTGTACAGTTTCGAAGGAGATGTCGTGCTGGATCCGTTTGCAGGAAGCGGGTCAACCTGCCTCGCCGCGCTTCAAGCCAATCGGCTGTTTGTCGTCTATGAGAAGAGCCGTCGCTATGTGCGATTGGCGGAGAAGAGAATTCGGGAGTTGTCACTCGAGGAAAAAAAGCGGAGTATCAAAAAGGAGGATTGAAAACTTGCGTGATTCGGTGTATATTTTCCTGGTATTGCAGCCCCGATCATTTCCAGCCATCTACTTCATTCATTCCTTCAAACATTCTATGAAAACGAACACGATCCTCCGCTTCGCTTTTCTTGGCATCGTCTGCGCATTCGCTGCCTGTTCGCAGGAGCCGAAGACTGACACGCCGGTGAGGGGAGTGCTCGATTCCCTAAAAGCCCATTACGCGCCGGATCGACGCGTTGCGGTGTTTGATATTACCGTTGGCCAGCAAGGGAGTGTCGTTATCGCACGGGGGGAAGTTGACAATCTGAAGTCAAAAGAAGATGCGCTGTCGACGCTCCACACAACACTCGGAGGTCAGGTGATCGATAGTATAAAGGTCCTGCCCGATCCGCAGCTTGGCGAGAAGCGCTATGGCATCGTAGCGGTGAGTGTAGGAAACGTCCGGTCCAATCCCCGGAACTCTGCTGAACTCGCAACGCAGGCGTTGATGGGTACGGTCGTGAAGCTTCTGAAGAAGCAGGGGGGATACTACTCTATTCAGATGCCCGACAATTACATCGGCTGGTTGGAAGAGAACGCCATGAAGATCACGAACGCAGCAGGCGTTGAGGAGTGGGAAGCTGCTCCGAAAGTCATAGCCACGACCTATTTCACGATGGTGCGAGAGCAGCCAAACCCCGGTTCACGTCCCGTCAGCGATGCCGTCGCGGGTGTGCTGATGAAGCAGGTTGGGGCATCGGGCGGATGGATAGCAGTGGAATTGCCGGATGGCCGTAAGGGCTACATCGAGATGTCGAACGTGGAAGAGATTGCTCGCTGGAAGAAGTCACGGAAGCTGACAGCCGAGAATATCGAGAAGACCGCGACGATGTTTCTCGGGATTCCCTACCTCTGGGGCGGCACATCGCCGAAGGGGATGGACTGCTCGGGGTTCACGAAGATGGTGTATCGACTCAATGGACTTGAGTTGAGTCGAGACGCGGACCAGCAGGCAGTGGGGGGTGAGGAACAGAAGCCGGGAGAAAACTTCGAGAACCTGAAGAAGGGGGATTTGTTGTTCTTCGGGAGGAAAGGCTCCGCGGAGAAACCGGAACGCATCAGCCACGTTGGTATTTATCTCGAAAAGCAGGAATTCATTCACACGCCCGGAGGGTCGTGGGTGAAATTCAACAGCTTCGATCCATCAGCTTCCAACTACAGCGAGTCTCTTCGCAAGAGCTTTGTCCGCGCCCGGAGGTACATCGGCCCGGCACAGATCCCCGAGGTCCCGAAAAACTGATTCAGCATTCCCTCCACTGGCTCAGCCTGCAATAGCGCTTGCCCGGGCTAGATCTTTTTTACGCCTATCCCAGGCCTATCGGTCAGGGTTACTCTCCCGTCGAGGATCTTCGTTCCGTCAAACACATCGTTGCTGATCAGAACCGCTCCGTCAAGGTCCGCAAACTCAACCATTGGCGCGAGGTGTGAAGCCGCGGAAATGGCGCACGACGTTTCGGTCATGCACCCGATCATCACCTTCATGTCGAGTGATCGGGCGAGCGTCAGCATTTTGTGTGCCTCGCGCATCCCCGTGCACTTCATCAGCTTGATGTTGATACCGTTGTACACGCCGTGGGCCTTCTTGACGTCGGACAGCCGTTGCACGGCTTCGTCGCCGAAGGTTGGGAGCGGGCTTCGCTCCGTCAGCCACGCCATGTCTTCCATCTGTTCCTTGGGCATCGGCTGTTCGACAAGGAGGACTCCTCGTTCTTTCAGCCAGTGAATCATGTCCAGCGCGAATGACCTGTCCTTCCATCCCTGGTTCACATCGACGGTGATCGGCTTGTCGGTCACGGAGCGGATGGTCTCGATCATCATCTTATCGGTGTCGCGTCCGAGTTTGACTTTCAGGATCTTGTACTCTGCAGCCTCTTTCGTCTTCTGGCGGACAACATCCTCCTTGTCGATGCCGATTGTGAATGAGGTGAAGGGGGTAGTCGTCTTCTTGAATCCCCAGATGTTGTACCACGGCTGGTTCATGAGCTTTCCAACCAGATCGTGTAATGCGATGTCGACGGAAGCCTTTGCGGCGGGGTTGCCAGTCGCGAGGACATCGATGTCGTTCAGGATGGTTTCCATCTCGAACGGGTTTTCGTATTTGACAAGGTTGATCTTCGATAGAAAAGCGGCCGCGCCTTCCTGCGATTCCCCAAGATACGGAGGCATGGATGCTTCGCCGTAGCCGACAACTCCGTCGTACTCGATCTCCGTGAGCATCGCCGGTGTGGTGGTACGTGAACTGGTTGCGATGGTGAAGACGTGTTTCAGCTCGAGTGTGTAAGGGCGGAAACGCAGCTTCATACGTGCGTCGTTCCGTTGCGGGGTGTACACGTGTTCCGCGTGAAGATCTGAGAATGGGCTCAGTAGAGATGCGCCAGCAAGAACAGATGTGGTTTTCAGAAAATCTCTTCGGTCTTGGTTCATAGCGACTCCTCGTTCTGGAAGTGGTTGCGCGGCGTCACAAGGTAGGGAAAACGGGAATTATTTCCAAAGCAAGGGGGTTTTGATACAGCAGAACGACCATTCTGCACCCCGCGCAACGACGGATTTGCTTTCGGTGAGTGCAGTGTGTACATTCATTCAGATTCGTTCGACTTTGAAGGGTCATGATGGGTAAGAAGAAGCAGATTCTCGTCGTTGATGATGAGCCGGCGTGGCTGAAGAGTGTGACTCACGTGCTTCAGAAACAAGGGTATCAGGTGAAAGCCGTGCAGAGTGCAGCCGAGGCTCTGGCTCTCCTCGTGAAATACCGCCCGGACCTAATTGTCAGCGATCTCCGGATGCCGGACATGAACGGCTTTGATCTCCTTGACAAGATCAGGCACCTGCCGAAGATTTCTTCCACCCCCGTGGTGTTCTTTTCTGCCATCGACGATTTCCATGCGAAAGAAGTTGCCCGCGAGCTTGGTGCAACAGCCTGCCTTCTCAAGCCGTACGATGAGAACGATTTGTATACTGTTCTCAAACAATACCTTCCGCAGTAGCATCCGAATGTACTTGATCGGCCGGTGTCTGACTTGCTATTGAAGCACCGTGTTGCTACTTTTTCTGTGTCACTCCACGCTCTTCGATCATGAAATTCATCAAACTACTGAAATTCCGTACATCACTCGGGCCTGTTGAGCAAGCCCAGGTCGTGGCCTCGACGGCAGTGGTCGTTACGATGGCGACCATCGTGAGCATCCGTCTTTTCACGGTCGGCAAGACACTCGATTGGCTTCTGTTCGGCAGCATTATCACGGTCGGTGTGTTCGGCTTCATCAATGTCTTCTTCACGCTGAGGTACGGTCAGCAACTCGAAGAACAGAAGCGTGAGCTCCTCGCGCTCAATACGATTGCCGAGGCTGTCAACCGTTCCGTGGAGATCAGCCTCCTTCTTGAAGAAGCGATCCGCGAGGTCCGGCGTCTATTGGATGTGGACTTCGGCTGGATCTATCACGTGGAAGGGGGGAGGCTCGTTCTCAGGGCCTCGGATGGAGTCGCGTCGGCCCCGTTGCTCATCATTGAATCGGACATCGAAGCGGACTCGAATGACATTGTGTGGGCACGCTCGCCTCGCACCAGCCAGAAGCCGCGCGGAAGGGCGAATGCATCGAAGTGGCAGTTCGGTGCGATCGCGGCCTGGGGATCCGTTCCCATCACTATGAAAGATCGGTTTGCCGGAGTGATCATCGTTGCGAGCAAGACCAGGGGCGAGATCATGGAAAAGCAACTGGGATTGATGGGAGCGTTTTCCAACCAGATCGGCGTCGCGCTCGAGAACGCAACCCTCTTTGAGCAGCTGAGGAAATCCGAAGAACGGTACATGGATCTCTTCGAGCATTCCCCCGACATGTCCCACATCGTGACACGCGAGGGAATCATTGTCAGTTGCAACCAAACCGAGACAGATCGGCTCGGATACCAGAAGGAAAATTTGGTCGGTTTTTCGGTCCTGGCACTCTATCCTCTTCAGTACCATCTCGCTGCTAAGGCCCTGGTTCATGATGTGTTCGAAAGCAGACGTGAGGTTTCGGGCCTGGAGGAGCAATTCCTTACGAAGTCGGGAGAGGTGGTCGATGTCAGCGTGATCACCTCGATCGTCTACGATGAATCGCGTAAACCGGCTTTCATGCGCGTCGTCGCCCGGGACATTACCGAGAAAAAGAAGCTCGAATCCAAGATCCTGCACGCCCAACGCATCGACAGCATCGGGAACCTTGCCGGCGGTATCGCCCACGATTTCAACAACATCCTCACGTCGATTCTTGGCTCCACCGCCATCATGAAGCGGAAGATGAGGAAAAGCAACACCTGGTACCATTTTGCCGACATCATCGAGACTGCAGCCAAACGGGGGGCTGGGCTCACGCGACAACTTCTGACGTTTGCCAGGAAGAGTACCCCCCAGGTCCGCCCCGTCATCGTCAATGACATCGTCGAAGAAACACTCCGGCTGTTCGAGCGCAGCATCGACAAGAGCATCGCAGTCCGCAAGGACCTTTCCGACGACATGGCCATCATCAAAGGGGACGACGGTCAGATCCAGCAGGCGCTTCTCAACCTGCTCATCAACGCGCGCGATGCAATGCCAAACGGAGGGACCATAGAGATCAGCAGTCAGATCGTAGGTTCCGACGTGCACCACTCCAGCGTATTCGGGGAGCCGCGGGCGGGCGATTTTGCTTCGATTATCGTCCGTGACAACGGAGTCGGGATGAACCAGGAGGTTCAGCAACGGATATTCGAGCCCTTTTTCACGACGAAGGAAAAGGGGACGGGCTTGGGGCTTTCCGTCGTTTACGGGGTGGTCAATTCGCACGGTGGCTTCATCACCATGCAGAGCGATCCTGAACGCGGATCACAGTTTTCGATGTTCTTTCCCCTCCTGGCAGACAGAGAGAAGTTTCAACGTGCGCTCAAACAGCAGAGGCTCCAGCATGGTCATGAACGCATCCTTGTCGTTGATGACGAGGAGCACGTGAGCGAGATGATCAGCCGCATGCTCCAGCATCTCGGATACAAGGTCCTGGTCGTCCACAGTGGTCAGGAAGCTCTCGTCCTTTTCGGGAAGAAGACGCGCATCGATGCGGTCATCCTGGACATGAACATGCCAACGATGAGCGGGAAAGAGACCTTCGAGAGGCTCAAAGAAATCAGACCGGATGTGCGCGTTGTCGTCTCGACTGGCTACAGCAACGAGAGCCTGGAGCCCACGCCGCTGAACAATCTTGTTGACGGGTTCCTTCAGAAGCCATACCAAATGGAGGAGCTGTCGAAAGTGTTGCGTGAAGTGTTCGACGGAAAACCGGACGATTCGTAGCATGGTGCCTTGAGGGGAGCAGAAGATCAGCGTTCCTGTTCCTGCGATGTGATCGTTGCAAATCGGTCAAATAATTGCTACCATTTTCGGGCAGAATAACAACCCTCCCCTCCACAGCAGTATTCAACAATCAGATATCGACGGAGTATGAATCTCGAGAAGTTCGGAGAAGAATTGCGGAGGCAGCGCGAGCAGAAACAGATCTCTCTACCTGCGATCTCTGAAGCAACACGTATCAGTGAAAAAATGCTGGAGGCGATCGAGACAGGCAAATTCTCTGTCCTTCCTCAAGCGTATATACGTGCCTTCCTCCGGGCCTATGCTCGTACAATCGACCTCAATCCGGATGAAGTTCTTCGTCAGTATGACGAGGTGAACCAGGAGATCAGAACCGTGGCGGAGGAGTGGGTCAACCGGGGCAAGCACCGTGTCATCCGTGCCGAACGCACTCCAACCGAGTCAACAACGTCGTCATCCCGGATTTCGCTCTCCTCCATTATCGTTGCTGTCGTAATCCTTGCTGCAGCCTCAGTGGTCATTTTTCTGGCGAACAGGGAATCTGCGATACCATCACAAGAGCCTCTCTCAAAGGTGCCATTTGATAAGGCTGTGCGCGAGTCGGAAGCTGCCGTCATTCAACCCGAACAAACTCTCCAACAGACACCTCGCCAACTATCTCCACAGACGACCCTTCAACCTGCAGCTGATAGCCTGCGCCTGGAGATCACAACCACAGATTCTGTCTGGGTCTCCGTGGTGATCGACAATGTCCGGAGGGGTCAGTATCTCTTTCCCGCGGGGCGGATCCGAGCGTGGGCTGCAAAGGAACAATTCATCGTTTCGATGGGGAATGCAGGCGCCGCTACGTTTCGTCTCAACGGTGGAAGTCTCGGCGCGCTGGGGAAACGCGGCGCCGTCGCGCGGAATGTACTTATCACCCAGTCTGGTATTCAGCAGGTTCAATAACGCTGTCCGGAACACATGGCCGTTAGTGCGAGCATAGTCAAGCGTGTCGAAGGACTCCGCGCCCGGCTGCGGGATCATGATCACCGGTACTACGTTCTCGCCCAGCCGACGATTGAAGATGCGGAATATGATCGGCTCATGAAAGAGCTTCTGGATCTGGAGGCAGCCCATCCGGAACTGGTCACTCCGGATTCTCCGAGTCAGCGTGTCGGAGGTCAGCCGACGAAGGAATTCCCGGCGGTCACGCACGACGTTCCCATGCTGAGCCTCTCGAATACCTACAATGAGGATGAAGTAAGAGATTTTGACCGCCGCGTTCGTTCGGCCCTCGGCCAGGAACCGTTCAAGTATGTGTGCGAGTTGAAGTTCGACGGTGTGGCTGTGAGCCTCCGGTACAGCAACGGGATGTTCGTCCGGGGGGCGACCCGTGGTGACGGCACGCGGGGAGACGACATTACACAGAATTTGAAGACAATCCGTTCCGTACCCTTGAGATCCAGAGAAAAGAGAAAGGGGATGGATGAGTTTGAGGTCCGCGGTGAAGTCTACATGAAACGCGACGATTTCCGCAGGATGAACGACACCAGGGAGCTTGCAGGAGAGAAAACGTTCATCAATCCCCGCAATTCTGCGGCCGGAACGTTGAAACTCCAGGATCCGAAAATCGTGGCAGGACGTCCCCTGAATTTCATGGCATACTACCTTCGGACTGAGAACGTCGGGCTCTCAAGTCACAACGAGAACCTGAGAATACTGCGGGATCTTGGTTTTCCAGTGAGTGAACATACACGGGTCAGCAAGGACGTGGAAGGAGTTGCCGGGTATTGGGAGGAATGGGAGAAACGCCGGGGTAGTCTCCCGTATGATATTGATGGTGTCGTAGTGAAGGTTGATTCGTTGAGTCAGCAGGAACGGCTGGGGATGATCGCAAAGAGTCCACGGTGGGCCATTGCGTTCAAGTTTGCAGCTCGCCAGGCAATGACGACTTTGCATGACATCACCCTGCAGGTTGGCAGGGTCGGAACGATTACACCGGTCGCGGAGTTGGAGCCCGTATTTGTCGGGGGCACGACGGTGTCGAGGGCGACGCTGCACAACGAGGACTATATCAAAGAGCTCGACATTCGGCCCGGGGACACAGTTGTTGTTGAGAAGGGGGGAGATGTCATCCCGAAGGTTAGTGCTGTTGTCAAGGAACGACGTCGCTCCGGGACGAAGCCGTTTGCGATGCCGGGAAAATGTCCGGAATGCGGCTCGCGCATCTCTCGGCCGGAAGGGGAAGCAAACCACTATTGTGAGAACAGCGAATGCCCGGCGCAGATCCGGGCCCGAATTGAACATTTTGCTCATCGCGGAGCCATGGACATCGAGGGACTCGGTGAAGCAATCGTCGATCAGCTCGTCAGCCTCGGGTTTGTCCACAACTATGCGGACGTCTATGAGCTCCATGGCAGGCGCGAAGAGTTGGTGGCCCTTGAGCGCTGGGGTGAGAAGAGCGTTGAGAATCTCCTGCGGGGCATTGAAGGGAGCAAACAGCGCCCGTTCACGCGGGTTCTTTTTGCACTCGGTATTCGCCACGTCGGAACGAGCGTGGCACAGCTGATCGTCAATCACGTTCGATCGATGGAAGGTTTGATCGGAGCGTCCCTCGAGGAGCTTCAGGGCATTCAGGGCGTTGGTCCGCGCATTGCCGAAAGTATCCGGAGATTCGTTGAGGACAAACACAACCTGAAGACTATTGAACGATTGAAAAAGGCAGGGCTTCAGTTTGAAGAGAAGCTGCGGCGCAGCGTCAGGCGATCCGCGCTGACCGGGAAGACTGTCGTGCTGACTGGTACGCTGTCGTCGCTCACGCGCGACCAGGCAAGGCAGATGATCGAGAATTCGGGCGGGCACGTCGCTTCCAGCGTCAGCAGCAAAACAGACTATGTGGTTGTCGGTGTTGATCCCGGCTCAAAGCTGAACACGGCAAAGAAGCTTGGGATCCAGACGCTCCAGGAGGAAGAGTTTATCAGACTTGTCGGGAGCATATAGCGCAGGCGCAGACCTATGCTGGAAAAACTGCGACTAAACATCGGAACGTCCTATGCGCGGTTCCATTTCCGGGCCGCAGGGGATCCGATCGTCCATTTCACCGAGGCGATTACCCGGGCGCGCAGGCCCGTTGTTATTCTGCCTGAAATCTCCGCCGAGGCTTCCGTCATCGAGGGAGTCTTGAAGTTTCTCGCACAACGATTCCACACCAGCAGGGTGGTGTTGGTCGCCCGGAACGACATCGTATCCTCTCTGCCCGATCTCCGCGGCTTCAATGTCGTCACGTACACCGAGGAGGAGTTCAACACGTGGTATCTTCCGCGCCCCGGGTTGCTTCGAAAGATGAAAAAGAGTACATTCGATGTGGCGTTAGACCTGAATGTTCGCTTCGCACTGACGAGTTCTTTCTTGTGTCGGGCCTCGCAAGCGCCGTTGCGCATCGGATTCGTGAAGCAGTACGCTGATAGTTTCTACAACTTTCAAGTTCAGACCGGGCCGTCCAGCAATCTCACTCACGTGTATTCGCAACTGTTGAAGTGTATAGAAATGTTTTAACCGGATCGATTCAGCGCAGAGAAGATCGGTCGGGAGCCCCCAGTGGCAAGAGGAGAACGCCATGCAATTTGAAGTGAAGAAGAATGGTGATGCGACGATTCTCAAGATCAAGGAACGCAAGCTTGATGCGAGCGTCTCTCCTGAGTTGAAGGGGGAATTCCTGGTCCTCTGCAATCGCCAGACGAAGGTTCTTGTCATTGACCTGAGCCAGGTGGAATTCTGTGACAGTAGCGGCCTCAGCGCACTTCTGATTGCCGAACGTAAGATGAGAGAGAACGGGGGACTTGTGAAGCTTGCCGGTCTCCAGAAGAAGGTGCTCTCACTCATTCGTATTTCCCGCCTCGACCGCGCCTTCCACATCCATGACACGGTTGCTAAAGCGCTCCGGTCCTAGCTGTCTCACATTCTCCGAGCCTCAGCCTTTCTCTCTGGATGAAGCCGGACCTTTCCTGAAACTCACTTAGGAGAATTGTATGGGTTTTTCGGTGCTGGACTACGGCATCGTCGGTGTCTACCTGATTGGCGTCACCGTTATTGGGACTCTGATCGCCGGCAAACAGCGGACTTCGCGGGACTATTTCCTTGGGGGCAAGGAAATGTCATGGTGGTCTGTGGGCTTTTCGATTGTAGCAAGCGAAACAAGCACCCTGACGTTCATCAGCGTCCCTGGTCTCGCCTATACCGGCACTATGCACTTCCTCCAACTGGCTCTGGGCTACTTCATTGGCCGTCTGCTGGTCAGCGTCGTCTTCATTCCTGCCTACTACAAGGGCGATCTCGAAACCGCATACGATTTCCTCGGGAAACGATTCGGCCTCTCGCTCAGGAAATTCACCTCGTCGGTTTTTCTTGTCACCCGCGTCCTCGCCTCGGGGGTCAGACTATTCGCCACTGCGATTCCCGTTCACCTCATTACCGGGTTGGACTACTCCACGAGCATTTTGTTGATCGGTGTTTTCACATTGATCTACACGTACTTGGGCGGATTGAAGGCTGTCGTCGCTATGGACGTGGTGCAGCTGTTCATTTACCTGAGCGGAGCTGCGGCGGCGATGGGCATCATCATCCATCAGTTGCCGAACGGATGGGCGGATGTTGCCAGCTTCGCAAGAGCAAACGGCGGCGACAAATTTGCCATCCTGAATCTCAATTGGGGTACCGATTTCTGGAGTTTCCTTGCCACACCGTATACGCTCGTAGGGGGTCTGCTCGGCGGGACATTCCTCACGATGGCGTCTCATGGAACCGACCAACTGCTCGTGCAGCGCCTTCTCGGCTGCAAGTCCCGCTGGGATAGTCAACGCGCCTTGATGCTCGACGCGGTTTTCATCGTGCTGCAGTTTGCCTTCTTCCTGGTGCTGGGTCTTTGCCTCTATGCGTTCTACGGAGGAGTTTCGATTCAACAACTGGGATTGAGCGCGTCGGACGAAGTGTTCCCGAAATTCATCATCGAGAACCTCCCGACAGGAGTGGCGGGTCTCGTTGTCGCGGGGGTCCTTGCCTCCGCCATGGGGACACTTTCGTCGTCGATCAGCTCCCTTGCCTCCTCAACGTATCTCGACCTTTTCAAAATGACGTCGAAAGGAAAAGCGACCACGGGAAAAGCAGAAGTCTGGTGGTCCAAGGCATTCACGCTCTTGTGGGGTATCGTGCTGATCGGCGGAGCAATGTTGTTCACGGATTCGAAGAACCCTGTGATCGAAATCGGTTTGAAGATAGCCTCGTTCACCTACGGCGGTCTTCTCGGGACTTTCTTCCTCGGCCTTCTTTTCAAACGAACAAATCAGAAAGATGCGTACATCGGGTTCGTGGCCGGCATCGCGGCGATGACGATCGTTCTGTCGTCGACGAGAATCGACTTTACGTGGCATACCTTCATCGGTTCCTCGGTGACGATCCTCGTCGGCAATCTGAGCAGCTGGATCCGCGCCCGCGTAACACCTTCGGCTTCGTAACCCTCGGAGACCCAATGGGGAAGATTGCCCGAATCTCGATCCAGTCCGGTCAGGCCGGTATGTCCGGGCTTGACAGAGTCATTCGGCAGTATTTTGATTTCCTCCGTCTGGAAAAAGGGGTCACCCTGCACACGTTTCATTCCTATCAGTTTGATCTTGCGAAGTATCGCTCGTTCCTCACCGATCAGGAAATCCAGTCTGCCCAAAAGGTCACCGAGGAGCACATCGGTGATTTCCTCAAAGAATTGAAAAAGAAGAACCTCTCTCCAAGAACCGTCTCAAGGATTCTCTCCTCTGTTCGTGGCTTCCATCGTTTTCTTGTTGGCGAGGGTATGCATGACGATGACCCGACGGAAAACATCGAAACGCCGAAACAATCGAAATTCCTTCCCGGAGTCCTTTCTGTTGCGGAAGTTGATGTGGTCCTCAAGCAGCCTGACACACTGCAGCAACTGGGATTGCGGGATCGGGCCATTTTGGAAGTTCTCTATGCAACCGGCGTGAGGGTCTCGGAGCTGACCAACCTCAAGCAGTCCGATCTGATGTTCGATTCGGATTTGATCCTTGTCTTCGGAAAAGGTTCGAAGGAGCGTCTTGTACCAATTGGAGCTTCAGCCGTGGACTGGGTGACCAGGTATCAACGGGAAGTGCGAATTCATCTTGCAAAAGGGGGAAAATCGCAGGATGTGCTCTTTCTCAATTTCCGTGGTGGGAAGCTCTCGAGGGCGGCGATACGCGACATGGTGGCGAAATACGCCCGGGCGGCTGGTATCAAGAAGGAAGTACATCCGCATACATTCCGTCACTCCTTCGCCACCCATCTGCTGGAAGGCGGAGCCGACCTCCGCGCCGTACAGGAAATGCTGGGACACGTTGATATCTCCACGACGCAAATCTACACCCACATCGACCGCGAATACCTCAAAGAAGTCCATCGCACGTTCCATCCCCGCGCTTGACCGTTCAACATAGATGCTGTCAATCGGTGGCGACGGGACTGGCGTCCCGTCGGACAAGTCAAAGCTCTTGTCCGTCGGGTTCGCAGACCTAGCTCAGAGCACAGAGACTGTTGTTCGGAGGCGACGGGACTGGCGTTCCGTCGGACAAGTTAAGAACCTTGTCCGTCGGATCGCTGATCCGACGCCGGGTACCTCTGGCTGCAAATCCCAAACCACAACTCGAACGCCACTTCTGCTTGTGCAATGATAGCTTCGGACAATTACTACTACAGGCATTTGCCGCACTATCAGCCCTTTGGAGCCACGTACTTTGTGACATTTCGACTCGCGGGATCATTGGCCACTAGCTTGACTAGGAGATGGTTACGTGAGGCGACAGAGCTTGAGAAAATCATCTTGGGGGCCAAAACCGACGAGGAACGGGCGGAGGCAATGAAGCTGTATCGCCTCAAACACTTCGGTCGACTGGATTCTATGCTGATCCGATCAAGGACGGGTCCTCTCTGGCTCCGTCAGCCTGAAATCGCGCAGATTGTGGTGGAGGCAATGAAGTTTCGTGATGGCACTATGTTCGACCTCTATGCCTATTGCATCATGCCAAATCATGTTCATCTGGTGTTCCGGCTGCCGGAAAAGGATGAGCGATGCAGGGGAAATGCCGGGGGAGGAAAACTTGTCGAGAATAGTTGTTCGTCCTCTCACCCAGTAACAGATATCATAGGTTCACTGAAGAAACACACTGCTCTCGAAGCAAATAGAAAGCTGGGTCGTCATGGTGCTTTCTGGAAGGGTGAAAGCTATGACCATGTCGTGCGCGATGGAGAAGAGCTGGAAAGGATCTTATGGTATGTAATCTTGAATCCGGTCAAGGCCCGACTGGTGAAGTCGTGGACCGATTGGAAATGGACGTACTGCAAACCGCGTTTGCTGTGGTAGGGAATTGTTCAATGTGATAGGCGTTGGCGGCCTGACTGAGGAACAGAAACTGTTGTTCGGAGGCGACGGGACTGACGTTCCGTCGGACAAGTTAAAGCTCCTGTCCGTCGGGTTCGCAAACCCGGCTCAGAGCACAGAAACTGTTGTTCGGAGGCGACGGGACTGGCGTTCCGTCGGACAAGTCAAAGCTCTTGTCTGTCAGTTCGCAGACCCGGCTCAGAGCACAGAAACTGTTGTTCGGAGGCGACGGGACTGGCGTTCCGTCGGACAAGTCAAAGCTCCTGTCCGTCGGGTTCGCAAACCCGGCTCAGAGCACAGAAACTGTTGTTCGGAGGCGACGGGACTGGCGTCCCGTCGGACAAGTCAAAGCTCTTGTCTGTCAGTTCGCAGACCCGGCTCAGAGCACAGAAACTGTTGTTCGGAGGCGGCGGGACTGGCGTCCCGTTGGACGAGTTGAAGTTCTTGTCTGTCGGATTGCTGATCCGACGCCGGGTGCCCCCCGGCTGATCCGTGCTACTGCATTATCCCTTGATGAACGCGATCATCGACATTATGACGAAATACAGAAGGTATGCCATCGATGCAACCAGTCCCCCCTGCAGTGCCCCCATCACGATAGGACCGA
>Ga0208045_1000027_pt1 | contig 68997 bp, 69 predicted proteins | sample PL_2010_200m_FD_184160 | JGI IMG/M metagenome (GOLD analysis project Ga0208045, IMG submission 184160) | Freshwater microbial communities from Powell Lake, British Columbia, Canada to study Microbial Dark Matter (Phase II) - PL_2010_200m... | ecosystem: Environmental > Aquatic > Freshwater >...
CCGTTGGAACCATTTCAATGTATCGTCGCTGATTCGTGTGATTTCCATCGAATACAGCGCCCCGCAATTCCGGAAAGCCGTATCGTTGAACAGGGTGACCATATCACCGGACACCTCTGCTCCCAAAGTTCCCAGACTGGCGGGATCGCATTGCCCTGCCGCCAGCAGAGGAAACATGATCAGCATGCCGAAAAGAGTTTTCATAATCCTTTATCTTTCAGATTAGGACAAATATACACACATTCTGTCAATTTAAATAACTTGAGCGAAAAAAATATACGCACTGCATTCCATAATTCCTACATTCCTGCATTGATACATTCCTCATACCCTTGAAGTACCCGGAACCTGTATCCCTTCTCTAAAAAGTGATCCAGAAATCGCGGCAGGGCATAGAGCACCTTGTCCGCTGCTTTGAGGCTGTCGTGAAAGAGGACAATGGATCCGGATTGGGTGAAGCGGAGGACGATGTCGAGGCACTCATCAGGCTTGACCCGTACGCTGTAATCATGGGAGAGCACACTCCAGAGTATGAACAGGTACTTATTCCGCAGAAGAAAATACTGAGATGGGGTAAATTTCCCGTATGGGGGCCGGAACAGGGTTGTCTGAAAAAGGGATTCGCAGCGGGTCACATCTTCCACATAAGCGGCCGGAGGAGTTTTCCAGCCATGGAGGTGATGGTAGGTATGGTTGCCGATTGCATGCCCCTCCAGGGTAAGTCGTTCAAATATATCCGGATTGGCCGTGACATTGGCACCGACACAAAAAAAGGTCGCTTGTATACTCCGTTCATTCAGGATATCAAGAATAGCCGGGGTGATCTCGGGAATGGGACCGTCATCGAAGGTGAGGAAGATCTCCTTTTCCGCGGAAGGAACGCTGCAGATAAGATGCTCGCGGTTGAAGAAACGGCAGATAAAAGGGCTTCGTATGAATCGCTTCCTGCTCAAGGCCGGTACACTTTCCGCATGTAAAGGTCGTAATACTGATTGAGTGTGGAATCGGCCCGGTTGGCCAGCTCATCCTCTTTCAGTTCGCGTGCTGCCTCTGCCAGCTTGTTGGTAGTGAAGAGTGCCTCCTGGATGCTCATATCCAGTCCGGGAAGGTCTTTGTCAGGGAAGCTGAAGTAATAATCCAGCTCCTCACTCTTATACCGGTCGATCCGTTCCAGGATATCTTTTCCAATGGCCGTATCACCAAGCACATAGTACCCCCTGGCGAGTGGGAGAATAAAGTAATCGTAAGGGACCTTGGCATCCGGCATCTTCTGCAGGGAGAGGTCCATCACAACACGGGCTGAATCGTATTTGCCTTCTTCGAGCAGTACCAGGGCCAGTCTGCTGATCAGGTTCCGGAGGTTCATGATCATCCGGGCGTTGTTGTCATCCAGTTTTACACCCGGTTTATCCATGTTTCCCCACGCGAATTTATTTACTACATGATCGTACATCAGGTCGGTACTCACTTCGCCTGTCTGTCCATCGGAGGAAGCCAGGGCCTTTGCCGGAAGGAGGCGATAGGTCAGCCCCTCAAGGAAGAACCATGGATCCAGTCCCAGATAGGTATTGGGACCGGTCGTCATTACAAAATAGACCGGTCGTTCCCAGTTATTGGTTGCAAGCAAGTCGAGGATCATCAGGTTGTTTTTCTCGATAGCCGACCGGTTGATGGTCCACCGGATCGTGTCCATCCGGTCTGCCACGAATGAAGGGATCAATCCCTTCTGCATCATCCTGGTCGAATCGTATGAAACCATGAACTGTTTGGTAGGCAGGTAATCGATGGTCCCGATCTGGGTCTGCATCTTCAGCCGGTCTTCATTCTTGTTGATCACCCCAAAAATATCCTTCACATTGATATAGATTCCTTTGAGTTTAGGGTCCTCGATAAGGTACGTGACATCATGGTTCCCGCTATGGTATTTATCCCGGGTCAACGAAAAGGGCACAGGCTCTGAATCATACGCTTTGCGCTTCATCTGGTCGATGTACCAGTCGGTATTGAGCAGGCTGAGATTCACCACCCTGACATCGGTACGGATCCCCTCCACCTCCTGTGCGTACCAGAGAGGGAAGGTGTCGTTGTCGCCATTGGCAAAGAGGATGGCGTTGGGCTCGCAGGAGTTCAGGTAGTTGATCGCAATAGCCAGGGCGGTGGAGCGTCCCGAACGATCGTGGTCATCCCACCCCTGTTGGGCCATGATACCGGGCACCAGGATGAGAGAAAGGAGCGTTACCACGATGGCTGCAACTTTCGGGTTCACCCGTCTGGACATCCACTCGAAAAACGCCAGCACGGCAAGCCCGATCCAGATAGCAAAGGCATAAAAGGAGGCAGCATAGGCATAGTCCCGTTCCCGGGGCTGTGGAGCATACTGGTTAAGGTAGAAAACAATGGCCAGTCCGGTCATCAGAAAAAGCAGACCGATCACCAGTGCGCTTTTATAATCCTTCCGGATGGTGAAGATCAGTCCCACCAGTCCGAAGATCAGCGGGAGAAAATAAAATTTGTTGTCGGCCGTCGACTGAAGGCTTGCGGGAATGTCCTGTCGCCCTAACCGCCACCTGTCAATAAAGGGAATTCCGCTTTTCCAGTTGCCATCGATCTTGCTCCCAAAGCCTTGCACGTCATTCTGTCTTCCCGCGAAATTCCACATGAAATAGCGGTAATACATATAGATGAGCTGGTAGTTCCAGAAAAACCGGAGGTTCTCTTCAAAAGTTGGCCTGGCAATGGTCTTTGCCTTGTCGCCTTCCTTCACCTGCACCGGTACCCCTTTGATTCGTCCCCATTGTTTGTATCCATCTTCGTACCGTTGCTCCATGCTGGCCCACATTCGGGGGAAGATGGTGGTAAACCGTTCGTCGTACACAGGAATCGTGCCTTTCCGGCCGTCGATGACGATATATTTTCCGGTCGCCACGTCCTTGGCATAGACCGGATTGCCATCTTCCCGGCCTATCACCGGGGCATTGTAGTACTGGCCTTTCACCAGCGGCCAGTCGCCATACTGCTCCCGGTTGAGGTAGGCAAGAAGGTACGTGGCGTTCTCCGGGTTGTTCTCGTCGATGGGTGGATCGGCATTGCTCCGGATCACCAGCAGGAAGAAAGAGGAGTATCCGATCAGGATAAAGACGAAGGAGATAAGGATAGTATTGAGCACCGGCTTGAGCTTCCGGCGGGTGTAGATCAGTCCCCATACGAGTAGTCCGATCAGGAGGATAAAATAGATGATCGTCCCGGTATTGAATGGCAATCCAATGGTATTTACGAAAAGTAGTTCGAACCAGCCGGCCAGCTTGACGATGTAAGGGATGATGAGGTACATCACCACTGCCAGGATGATGATGGAGATGCCGATGGCCAGGGTGATTCCTTTCCAGCTGGGAGCTCGGTATTTCTTGAAGTAATAAACAAGGGTAATGGCCGGGATAGCCAGCAGGTTGAGCATATGTACCCCGATGGAGAGACCCATCAGGTAGGCGATCAGGATCAGCCACCGGTAGGCGTGTTTCTCTTCGGCATGTTCTTCCCACTTCAGGATGGTCCAGAAAACCATCGCAGTAAAGAAGGAGGACATGGCGTAAACCTCTCCTTCCACGGCAGAGAACCAGAAGGAGTCGGTAAATGTGTATGCCAGTGAGCCTACCAGCCCGGCCCCCAGAATGGCAAACATCTTGCCTTCAGTCAGCTCTTCTCCGGCGCGCAGGGCGATCTTTTTCGCAATCATCGTGATCGACCAGAAGAGGAAAAGGATGGTGAAGCTGCTCGACAGGGCCGACATGGTATTGACCATCCGTGCCACAAGGGCAGTATCTCCGAACGCAAAGAGGGAGAAAAACCGGCCCAACATCTGGAACAGCGGCGCTCCAGGGGGATGTCCCACCTCCAGCTTGTATGCAGTGGCAATGTACTCTCCACAGTCCCAGAAACTCATGGTGGGTTCCGAGGTGGCAATATAGACAACGGATGCGATTACAAAGACCCCCCAGCCAAGGAGGGTATTCAGTCGATTGTAAATCTTCATGAACAGGGGATTTGAAGAGAAGCAAAGATAGCATAATATGTGCAATTTTCTTATTTTTGACACCCTGAACAACACCCACTACCATGTACAAACTCGTTTTGATCCGGCACGGTGAAAGCTTGTGGAACAAGGAGAACCGGTTTACCGGTTGGACCGATATAGACCTCTCGGAACGAGGTATCAACGAAGCCATTGAAGCAGGGAAAACCCTGAAAAGGGAAGGTTTTGAGTTCAAGCTGGCCTATACTTCCTACCTCACGAGGGCAATCCGGACCCTTCACCTCGTCCTCAATGAAATGGATCTGCAATGGATTCCCGTCTATAAATCCTGGCGGCTCAACGAAAAACACTATGGCACACTCCAGGGACTGAACAAAGCCGAGATGGCCGAACAGTATGGCGAAGCCCAGGTCCATATCTGGCGGCGGAGTTATGATGTCCCTCCTCCTCCGTTGCCCGACGACGATCCGAGGCATCCCCGGTTTGATCACCGGTACCGTGATCTGAAGCCGGAGGAGATCCCAGCCACCGAAGCCCTGAAAAATACCGTGGATCGGATCGTTCCCTACTGGAAAAGCGATATCAGCCAGAGTCTAAAGGAGCATGGCGAGATCGTGGTAGCAGCACACGGAAACAGCCTGCGCGGCATTGTCAAGTACCTGAAACACATCTCCGACGAAGAGATCCCCACAGTGAATATTCCCACCGGTATTCCCTATGTGTTTGAATTCGACAACCGGATGCAGCTGGCGAAAGACTACTACCTGGGGGATCCGGAGGTAATCCGTAAACTGATGGAGGAGGTGGCGAACCAGGGGAAGAGACCCCTCCCCTGACCCCTCCCCTAAAGGGGTGGGGAAATGCGGGAAACAAGAAAAAGCATGAGAAAACAGTGGGTGATCCCGGATGTGCATGGCTTTGCGAAGACGCTTCGCTGCCTGGTGGAGGAGATCATCATGCCGGCCCGGTGTGACGAGCTCTACTTGCTGGGAGATTACATCGACCGCGGCCCCGATTCCAGGGGGGTGATCGACTACATCCGGGAACTCCAGGAAGATCAATACAACATCATTGCACTGAAAGGCAACCACGAAGATTTCATGGTGGAGCTGTATGATGCCGAAGTCAACTCTTCCACCGGCTGGCTTTTTAATTTTGCCAGACGGAAACGGAAAGCCTGGAATGCCATCGGCGGGAAAATGACCCTGGCCAGTTTCGGTGCCGGCCATCTCAAGGATGTTCCGGCGGAGTACATCGAATGGATGCGTAATCTGGAATATTACGTGGTGCTCGACGATTTCGTGCTGGTGCATGCCGGGCTGAACTTCAAAAAGGAAGATCCCTTCGAAGACAAACAGGCGATGCTCTGGTTCCGCGACTACGAAATCATCCCCGAGAAGATCGGCAACCGCCGGATCATTCACGGCCATGTGCCGGTGAATATGGAGTTGATCACCCTTGCCGTAAAGAACAAGTTCTATAAGTTCATCGACCTTGACAACGGCCCTTACGTCCTGGGCCGAAGCGGTTTCGGCAACCTGGTGGCGCTGGAACTGACGAGTATGGAGTTGGTCATACAGGATAACAGGGACGTTTGAACGAAGGACGAGGAACAACCTGTCCTCCTCAGCCGGAAGGGAGGATCTGTTCAACTGGATCTCCCGGGATCATCCCGATCTGAACGTCCTGGTGAACAATGCCGGGATCCGGCAATGGATGAGACTGGAAGAGGGAAGGCAGGAATTGACTTTCGGATACAGCGACGGGATGATGAAATCGGGGCCTGAAGAACTGAAAAAAATCTTTGACCGGATGAATCAGCCAAACCGGTGAACTCATTGAACTTGTCCGCTAGTCTGCCTGTCCGCTAGTCCGCTTGTCCAGCTCCTCTCTCAACTTCTCCTCTATTGGTATATAATTGAAATTCTCCCAAAACGACTCGTCGGTTTCTCCTACTACTTCGTCCCAGCGCTGTTTGACTCCGATCGATTTGTCGCCCTGAAAAGTCCGGATATGTTCCGGATCACGGGCCAGGTCGGTGACCACGACTTCGTTTTTATAGCCGTAGCTGATCCGCTGGTTCTTTTGAGGTTGGATGTAGGTAACCCAGTACTGGTTGCGAATCGTACTCAAAGACCAGTATTCTCCCCGTTTGGAGTAAGTGATCGTGGTCTCTCCCAGCGGCATCTCCTGGATCCAGCCGGGCTGGTTGTTCAGGTACCAGGTGCGGCTGTATTTACTCTTTTCGTAAGCCTCGTATGCTTTGAAGCTGGGCTTGTAGGTGATCCTCAGGATGGCGAAATCACGGGAATCGATGAGGATCTCTCCCTGGTAGAGCATCAGGTTCGTCCGGTCATCCTGGTCAAACCGGATCCGGTAGATCTTTCCTCCTTCCGGATTGATCAGTTCCTCCATCTTTAGGAGGTAGTGCTTCCGGTCTTTCTCATCCAGCAACGTGCCATAGGGAAATTCGGCGATGTCGTAAACGAAATTACACCCCAGGCACCGCGCCGAGGCGCCCACATCCCCCAGCAGTTTGACCAGGTTGGTGTCGGAGGTGACACGACCTTTAAACAGGTACGGGATATTCGATACGCGATGTTTTGTATCCGTCTCGCCGGGTTTGTAGGAATAGTAACCATCCTTCAGGTTCTCCACGATGGCTTCAGTGTATTCGGCGAGCTTGTTGTTGACAGTTTTTTGGCTCCTTATGAACGCAGTCAGGATCACCGGATCACTTCCATAGTTGACCGGAATACTGTCGAATGCTCTCCTAAGCACCTCTCCGGGGGTGAGGGCAACAATTTCGACCTCCCGGAGATCAAGTGAGACCGGAACCAGGAATAGTTGAAGAATTCCCGTATCGAACGCGATAACCGGTATCCTTTGAGTCTGATAACCAAGAAAAGAGATTATCAGGCTATCCTGAAATCCGGTATCATTGTTATTGCGGGAAGCGGAGCGGCGAAGCAACGGCATGGTTAAGCGAAAAAATCCCTCATCATTGGAGACCGTTCCCAGGGTGGATCCCGAAAGTGCGATCTGGGCAAAAGGAAGTGGTTGTTGCATTGCGGCATCGGTCACTTTGCCTTTTAGGATCAGTATCTCCTGGGCGAAAAGGAAAACCGGGAAACAAAACACGAGGAATATCGAAAGAGATTTGCTCATATGCAAAGACTTCACCACGAAGACACGAAGGTACAAAGGACGCCACTAAAAATAGGAGCTTCCATCCCAGCAATGGGTGCATACCTGCTCTTTCGGCAGGCCGATGGCTTCGATCAGGTCGCCAAGGTGCTGGTACTGCAGGGTAGTGACTCCCAGTCGCTGGCGAATATTCTCAATCATGGCATAATAGCGGTCGGTACCCGGAGTGGCGTATTCGTCAAGGTGCTCCTCCCCTTCTCCCAGTTCGTCGATGGCCTTCCGGCCTGCCAGGTCGAGGGTTGTCCTGGAGGTGGAAAAATTGAGGAATTCACAGGGAAAGATCAGGGTTGGGCAGGCCGGACGGATGTGGACCTCAGCGGCACCGCAATCGAACAGAACCTTCGTATTATCTTTCAGTTGGGTTCCGCGTACGATTGAGTCGTCGCAGAGGACGATCCGGCTCCCATTCACCAGTTCTTTCACCGGGATCAGTTTCATCCTGGCCACCAGGTCGCGCATCTCCTGGTTCTGGGGCATGAAGCTTCGGGGCCATGTGGGGGTATATTTTACGTAGGCCCGTTTATAAGGGATCTGCTTCTCATTGGCATACCCGATTGCATGGGCCAGGCCGGAATCGGGAACGCCAGAGACAAAATCCACCTCTACCTGATCGCGGCGGGCCAGGGCAGCGCCGCAACGATACCGGCAGGCTTCTACATTGACCCCTTCATAGCAAGAGCTGGGGTAGCCATAGTAGACCCAGAGGAATGCGCAGATCTGCATGCGGTGATTCGGTTTCCGGCGTTGCTCGCAACCATCTGCCGTGAGGAAAAGGATCTCACCAGGACCAATATACTGTTCCACCTCAAATCCGATGTTATCAAAGGAGCTGGTCTCGGAACTGATGGCGAATGCTCCCTCTTTTTTCCCCAGTACCAGCGGAGTACGCCCCAGTTTATCACGGGCCGCGAAGATCCCCTGCGAAGTAAGCAACAGCATGGTACAGGAACCCTGGATCTTTTCGTACACGTTTTCTATGCCCTTTTCAAAGGATTCCTCTTCATTGATGAGCATGGCTGCAAGTTCAGTAGGGCTGGTACCACCCGTTTCCGTTTCGGAGAAATGCTGATGCCGCTTCAATGCCCTGACTGTAAGTTCCTCAATATTTTTGATCTTGCTTACCGTCACAATCGCAAATTCTCCCAGGTGCGACCGGATGATGATCGGCTGCGATTCGGTATCACTGATCACTCCGATGCCACTGTTCCCTTTAAAAGCCGGAAGCTCCGTTTCAAACTTTGTCCGGAAATAGGAGTTCTCAATGTTGTGAATGGCTTTGGTAAAGCCACTGCCATTGAAAACTGCCATGCCTCCACGCCGGGTTCCAAGGTGAGAATTATAATCCGTTCCGTAAAAGAGATCTTCCACGCAATCGGTAACTGAGATGGTTCCAAAGATGCCGCCCATTGTGGTTTGAAGTTAGGGATGAAACTTACTATGTGATGATATAGTGAGGTAGCGAGGTAGCGAGGTAGCGAGGTAGCGAAATAGCGAAATTAGTGAAAGTATAAAACTACGTTATTCAGAAGGAAATAGGATGGATTGTTGACAACTTTGGAAAAGTTACGTTCATACCGGATAGGGTAATTAGTGTACTTGTCATTTTTCAGGTAAAAATGGTTAACTTCGTAGTGACATCATGCTGAATTCAATTACGAAATATCTGATCCTGCCGTTTGTCCTGGGTATCCCGATGACCTCTTCCCCGCAAGGCTCATGGGATCCTGCCGGGGCTGACCTGAGTTTTCCACGGACCCTGCTGGATACCACCCAGATCGATACGATTTGCAATACCCTGACAAATCCGGAAATCTTTAGCATCTATGAGCTGGTCTGGAATAATGCTACCAGTACCCCACCTGCAGGGAACATCACGGACGGGGATCGGTTCAGCCGCTCTGTGATCGCGAAGGAGGCGGCATTCGTGGCCCTGATGAACCGGAAGCCATCCGGCGGATCCATCGTCCCACTTACAACCACTGAACGCGAACAGCTAACTACGCAAAGCGAACAGCTGCTTGAAACGATGAATACGGCCGTTGGGTTCCAATCAGGCTGGATCTTTTACCAGGAGTGGCAGCACCGGTCGAAAGAGCTGATTAACTACTTGGTGGCGTATGATTTACTGCGTGGGCAGGAGTTGGCAGTGGGCAGTCTTCAGTCTGCTAGAGATTCCCTTATTGAATTTACGGCACACCTGTTTCACCGGGCTAAAGCGACCTATACCGTATTCATCTGGCAGTTCAAGTTCTTTGAATTCCAGTTCAACAACCACAGCATCATGACCGCTTCGGCTCTCGGACTGGCGGCTATCGTGCTCAACGACCACGAGAGCACCGATCCCGATTACCAGCCACAAAACTGGATCGATGCCGGCTTATTTAACCTTGATAACACTCTCTGGCGCGAAGACGGCGCTTACAAACGGGTTTCGCAACCTGATACCCTGGCAGGATATGCCGAAGGACCAGCCTATTTTGAGTATGCTTTTGAAAATGCCTTCCCCTTTATCCGGGCATGCTGGAACTTCCTTCCCGACAGCTCCTATGCCATGATCTTCGGGGGAGTGACACGGGATATCCGCAATCCCTGGTACGATCCCAGTTACGCAAATTTATACGAATGGATGAACCGGATCCGGATGCCCGATGGCAGCTGCACCGCCATCCACGACAGTCCTATCGGCTTCGGGACCAGCATCACGGCCCTTTCTGGCAACAGCAGGTTCAACATCCCCAATGCGAATTATCCGCCTACAGACGCAATGTGGCGTACCCAGTACATCGCTACAAACGTTTCCCAGGGAGCATTCTCAGATACCCTGTTCCGGTCGCTCCCCGAAGCCGGAAGTCTTGTCTTCCGCTCTTCCAATGATCCGGATGCAGTGTACATACACTTCATCGGGAAACATGGGATCCCTCTTTCAGGGGCCAAAGCCCACCACCAGGGAGACGCCGGCAGTTTCTCCCTGATGGCCAACGGAGAACTGCTCGCCGTAGATCCGGGTTACCCGGGTTACCAGGAATCGTACGCTGTGAACACGGCCTCCAATCATAATCTGGTCCTGGTCAACGGATTCGGACCGTTACCCCCTGTCGGGGAAATGGTCAGCATCGAAACCAACACCAGCTGGATCGAACATGGATTCGATACCCCTCAGCTCGACTACGGTGAGATTCGGACGGCCTATTTCGGCGCCGATATCGTACGAAAGAATCTCTTTATCCGGGACCGTTATTTCATCCTGGCCGATTTCCTCTCCTCTGCCAATACCAATACCTACACCTATCAACTTCAGGGGAACGGATTATTCGGGGGCATCTCCGGCACCCCCGAAGGGGCCTTTGTCCCCGACTTCCCTAACCAGCAGGGGACCTGGTCCCGCGACTCCACCCATCTGCTGGTTCACACCATTGCCACTGGCGGCGCGACTAATTACTCCTATGCGCCCGACAGCCTGGCCACCGGAACCAGCCAGTATCGCCATTATAGCAAAATGCTGGTGCGCAAAGACAGTGTCCCCGGCACGGGCTTCCTCTCGGTGTTGTTTCCCTATCCGGAAGCGCCGCCAGATGTCATCACCCTGGCTGCCGGACCGATGGTAAATGCTATTCGTGTGACCGACGGGAATTACCAGGATCTGGCTTTTGCCCAGCAGGATTCCGGGATGATTAGCATCCCGGCCTCGGTAAGCGGTTTACCGGAGACAGTAAAAGGAAATGGCACCCTGAACCTGGTTGAATACAATCCCCTTTATCCACGCCTGTTTTTCCTGGGACATGGAGATACCCTCCAGGCAGGTGATCAACATTACATCGTGAGCAATTATCGCACGGTAACAGCCTACGATCTTGTCACACCTGAATTTCATCGCGGCTATGTCAGCGATTCGGGATGGGTGGGATTCTATACCCTTGCTCCGCAAGTTTACCAACCCACATCCGGGAACATCCTGGAGTATTACCCGGATCCGGTAAACTCCCTGCTGTGGATCCGTTTTGCCTCTGCATCCTATTTCACCATTGAACTCATGGAAGGGGCTCCGGAACTGAAACCCATTTCAACGCTGAACCTGGAGGTCCGGCCGGCCGGGGATGCAAAGGTCCGGCTAATCATCACCTGCAACCAATCCTTCCGGGGAGAACTGAAACTGGTCTCTGTGACAGGACAAGAACTCCACCACCGGAAAATAACCGGGAACCCGGGTCAAACCGGGTACCTCCTTGACCTTTCCCCCTACGCCCACGGACTCTATCTGATCTATGTGGCCACCACAGCGGGAAGTGGCACGGTGAAAACCATATACTAGTTTTCAGTCGTAATGATACTTGCAGCCATATACGATGAGATCATCCCCAATAACCTGGTAAATTAGTCTATGCTCTTTATCAATTCGGCGGGACCATAACCCGGCCAAGTCATATTTAAGTGGTTCCGGCTTCCCTAGTCCCTTGTATGGGGTCCTCTGAATTTCTTTGATCAACAAATTAATCTTCTTAAGGATCTTTCTATCTTCAGCCTGCCAGGAAATATAATCCTCCCATGAAATCTGTGAAAAAATGATGTTCATCCCTCCTCAATTAATTTCTGTTGAAATGATTTTCCCGATTTTATTTGCCGGATGGATTCATACAACCTGTCAGCGTTTGCTTTGGAGCTAAGCAGATGAACCGTCTCGAGGATTGAGTTATATTCATCCAATGAAATTAGGACGGCACCATGGCCGGTACCGCGTTTGATGATTAACGTTTCATTATTCCTTTCAACATCATCAAGATATTGCTTAAGCTTGGTTCTGAACTCTGTAAAATTGGCAGCCTTCATTTTGTTACCCTTTAGGTTATTAATAAAGTACAAATATAAGTACTTTTTTAGTAACCCTCATTGCTGTTCCCTCATGGCTCGTGGCTACGTCAGCAATCATTCTTCCAACAGGTAGCGCTTCATTCCTTTTTCCTCTACCGGCTCCGACAGGATATGCGCCAGTATCTCCCGGTTCCCGAACCGGCGCAGGATCTCCTCCTTGGGGATCAGGGTCGGCCAGGTAGTGACGGTCGCCCGGAAGGAAGAGTAGCGGTAGCGGGAACAGTCCTCCACCAGCCCGTGTTTCCGGGCGTTCTGGTTGATGTAGCGGATCACCTCCCGCAATACGCTCTCCCGGCGAATCTCCACCCGTTTAAGCTTGAACCGGAACAGCTTTCCGTTCTGTCCGTTTCTCTTGTGATATCCTTTGGCGTAAGAGTTAAACAGTAGCGCAAATGGTTTGTACGGATTACCGTTCAGATCCTCTTTCAGCCGTACCAGGAAATGGACATGGTCATCCAGGATACAATAGGCCCAGGTCTCAGCGACCGGCACGACATGTGTTTTGTAAAGTTTCAGGAAGAACTGAATGGCCTCCTCTTCGGGGAACAACGGTTCCCCGTTTTTGGCGCGGTTGTAAATATGATAAAATTTACCCGGCTCCAGGATTGGTGTTTTCATGGCTTTTTTTAGCCATTAATCCGGTTTAGGGGTAAAAGGTTATACGGGAATGGTCAGTTTTTTACAAAATATTTTTCCAGAGTTATTATAAGGAACTCGTTTTGAATGGGTTTGGTGATATAATCGTCGCAACGTGTGCGGTCATCTGCTATTAACTCCATATTTTGTATATTTGTTTCGATAAGTAGAACAGGCGCCATGTTTAGAAAATCAAACAAAGAACCGCAACTTGATGCGTTCACCAGTGTCTCAACCATCCTGGAAAGCTCCGCATCAAGACAATACAATGATGAAAGTCATTGGCATAATCAATTCCGTGAACAAGTGGTAAGGCGTGTTGATGAGTCCATATTCAGGGTCTTATTTGACGAAACAATGGGAGCGCCTAATGCACCGGTTCCAGTATTGAAGAACTCAGGAGTCGTTTGCAACCCATTGGATTATTGATTTACAGATTGAACTTCTCTCAAAAGAAGCAATTTCCTCCTCCATTGTTCAGTCCCCACACGATCCTGACTGTACATACCGCAGCAAACGAGATCAACGGGTAATAAAATCTAAAAACGAAACTTATGAATACTAGAATTTTAATCATCTTCAGCCGAGGTTTATTGTTAATCTTATTGTCATCTTCATTTTATGGTTGTCAAAAGACAAAAACGACAGGACCCTGGAACGAAAAATATGACTTTATTTATGATATTCCGCCAATTATTTTTCATTATAACCATGGAATCCTTGCAGGAAGTTATCCGCATTATCAAGAAACTACGGTAGTTCAATTTAATGATGTATGCAATTACTTGGGACATGTTTGTCTGTGTGGGGCAGGAGGCTATAAGATTTCTGAGATAGCAATAAATTCGTTAAAAAAACCTGAAGAAATCCTTGAGAGGGACGACTTTATACTGATTAGTAGCAGAGACCATACAATAAGCGATGTAATTTCTTTTGTTCTTGGCTGCAGAAGAAGAAATGACGCTGAAAAAAATCAGTATTTTATTGACCCCGACATTGAAGCCCCAAAGAGAGAATATCATTATTATATTGGCTATCCTCCACAAAAAAAAGCAGTTCATATCATTTATCGTAAGCATTTACTTATTGGAAATGAACTGATGGACAGATTGTGGAAAGTTGAACAGGCTTATGAAAAAAATCCTGCTTCCGTAAATCAAGCTGATTTAGAATTATATCAACAAACAATGTTCAATATGGTAAAAGATGTTCTGTTAGACCAAAAAAACGGTCTTTTTGATGTAGAATTGATTGATTATGATGAGTTCCTGTCAATTCTAAATAGATTAAAAGCAGGATAAGAAATTACGTTGGTTTTTCAACCCTTCCCGCAATCAAGAACAGGTTTATATTGAATTTGTCTGCTTGGCAATAATGTCCGTTTTAAACATTCATTCGTCATTCCTGCTTATTCATGGCATTGGCTTACGGACCACTCCGAAGCTCTTCTTTCCGTCCAGGAAAATTTCGCACGGAGCATCGAACCGGACATGACGGATGTATTCATTTTCCCATACCGCCGGCCTCTTGTTCAGGAAGTCCACATCGTAATAGCCCTCACCAATATGCGGATTGATGGTGAAATAGCCCACCCGGAAGGAGGTGAGGTTCTGAAAGAAATGGGTCCCCTGGCTGGGATCGATGCGGTAGTTTTCCAGGCTTGCCTCCACTATCAGGCGGGCAGCGGAGATCTGGGGCCAGCGGACCGGGATTCCCAGCCAGGGGTCGCTCGATCCCCAGCGTCCCGGACCGATCAGGATATAGTTCCGGTGTTCTTCTACGAAGCAGGTGTTCAGCGCCTCCAGTTGTCCGGTCAGGTCCCGGCTCCTGGAGGCATGAAAGGCTTCGGGTTTGACATACACAATGTCGCGGATATCCTTGATGATCCCGTTTCCAAGGGCAGTATCTGAGATCAGAATTGCATCCTCTTTCCGGATTTCATCCGGATTGAGGTGGATGGTCTCATCCAGGCCCACGATCGGACGGATCTGCAGCGCACTGAAAAGACCCGGCTCTCCCCTGGGTACATCCAGGTTGACGGCAAACTCGATCTCTATCGGTTTGTTCATTTCACGTTGGCCGATCTGCAGGATCTCTTTCACAATCTCTGCCAGGGGGAACGTATCGTGCGTCAGAATATTCGAAAAAGTGATCAATCGTCTCCCCGGGGTCAGGATCCCGTCCCGGAGAGCATGCGCATCGTAATCGTACGTGGAGGCCACCAGCTTTAATGCCGGATCGCTCTCGGCATCCTTGATCTTGAGCTTCAGCAGGTTGATCGTCTCATCGGGATCTGCATGGAAACTATCCGGGTTCAGGTCAAGAGCAAAGAAGGTCTTCTGGGTTTCGGTCAGGGCCATTTCCGGAGTGGATAACTGCAATACTTTTTTTGGATAACGCGGCGAGAAGCGGATACCATTCCCGCCGTCTACAATGTATTTACCCAACCCAAAAGCTATGTTGGCGATCCCGTCTTCGGGCTGCTCCGGGGCGATGGGATAGAAATTGATCGATCGGGCCACCCCGGAGATGGCAGGGTAAAACCGGTTTCCATACTGTTTGCCCGTAACCTCCTGCAATACGATGGCCATTTTCTCCTCATCAATCATGTTGAGGGTAGCAGCCATGTAAGCTTTGCTCTCGTGGAAATAGGCTGATGCATATACGCTCTTGATCGCTTCGCTCATTTTCTCGATCATGATCCGGTCATTAAAGCGGATATTCGGGATCATATAAGTGGAATAGATGCCTGCAAAAGGTTGATAGTGTGAATCTTCCAGCAGGGAAGAGGATCGGATGGCCACCGGGTTCCGGATGCAAGTGACAAAGGTGTAAAGGTCTTCGTGAATGCGAAACGGGAGCCTGGCACCGACAAAGATCTCCAGAATCTCCTGATCGCTCCGGTTCGACAGAGCCACCTCATAGAGGTTGTTCCCCTCCATGAACTCATCGAAGATATCCGTTCCGAGTACCACGGTACGGGGGATTGAGATCATCACATCCTTGTACTTATCGGTCAGACGGTTCCGCTTGATCAGCGAGTCAAGGAAAGCCAGTCCCCTGGCTTTCCCGCCGATCGATCCCTCCCCGATCCGGCCGAAGTGAAGGAACTCATCGTACCGTTCGCGGTCGAAATCGGCAATCACTCCCCGCGCCTTGTTTATGCGAAAGGCTTTGATGGAATCATAAATGTACCGTTTAGCCTCATCCATACTTTGAAATTCCGTTACCGACACCTCGGAAAACATTTCAGCGATCGGGAAGAGCGCCCTGGCATTGAGCCACTTGGAGAAATGGTTTCGTTGCATGTGGTAGCGCAGTGATTCGTCGGGGATCTCGAAGATCCGGTCCTGCATCGTCCGTAAATCTGCCACCCGGACGATCTCCTGGCCGGTTTTCGGATCTACAAAGACAAAATCGCCGAAGGAGAATCGTTCATTGATGTAATTCCTCAATTCCATCGACAGCGTCTTGGAAAGCTTGTTCACGAAGCCCACCTTCAGTTGCCTGGCAATCTCCCGGTACTCCTCATCGGACGACTGGAACAGCACCGGCATAAAAGCATCCTCATTCCGGATCTTCTCCACAAACCGGATCCCGGCTGCCTTGTCAATCTCTCCTTCCCGCCTGAAACTGATATCGGTGATAATACCCAGCAGGTTATGCTTGTATTTCTCCCACATCGCTGCAGCCTCTTCGAAGTTGGTGGCCAGCAGGATCTTAGTCCGGCCCCTCATCCGGAGCATCTTCTGGTGCTCATTCAGGGCCTCCGTCATAAAGGCCTTGGACTGCTTGAAAATGATCTTGTAAATATTCGGGAGATAACTCGAATAGAACCGGATGGAGTCCTCCACCAGGAGGATCGCCTGAACTCCCTGCTTTACATCCTGGTCGATGTTCATCCTGTCTTCGATGAGCTTGATGATCGCCAGCATGATATCGGCATTACCTAACCAACAGAAGACAAAGTCAATGGCGCTCAGGTCGTCCCGGTTCAGCTTGATACTGGACTCCCGTGAAAAAGGGGTCAGCGCTACAATAGGAATCTTAGGATACTTTTTCTTGATCCGTAGGGCCAGGTCGAAGGTATCCGACTGTTCAATGCTCAACATGGAGATCACGAGCTCCACCCGCTTATCTTCCAGTATAGTAAAGGCTTCCTCTTCGGATGTAACCTTGATGAACTGGGGCGGGTAACGCAGATTAAGCGAAACATATTCCATGAAAATCTGCTCATCGATGCGTCCGTCCTCCTCCAGCATAAAGGCGTCGTAGGTACTGGATATCAGCAGGACCTGGTAGATCCGCTTCTTCATCATCAGACTGAACTCAGTATCGAGGAAATAGTACTTGGCAGGATCCAGCTTCTTTTTCGTGCTCACGTGACAAGATTTGCGGGTATCAAATATAGTGAAATATCCAGTGGTGCAGTGGTGCAGTGGTGCATTGGTGAGGTGGTGAGTATTGTCATTGCGAGGAGCGGAGCGACGCGGCAATGGTGAGGTGGTGAGTATTGTCATTGCGAGGAGCGGAGCGACGCGGCAATGGTGAGGTGGTGAGTATTGTCATTGCGAGGAGCGGAGCGACGCGGCAATGGTGAGATGGTGAATCTGTGGTAAAAATACTTCCGAATTATCTGTCAAATGATCGTAGCTTTGATAAAAAAAGTATGATCAGGAATATCATTCTCGATTACGGCCATGGAGGGCTGACTTCCGATGGCACGTACACCACCGCTCCCGCCAAGATGCATACCTTCCCGAACGGGGAGATGGCCTACGAAGGGGTCATCAACCGGCAGATTGGAGGCATCCTGGAGATGCAGCTCCGCTATGACTTTTCGGACCAGGATAAGGACAAAGAAGCCGATTTTTATGTATTAAAGAAGACCAACTGTCCGGCCGTCCTGCTGGAATGTCTTTTTTTCGACAACTGGGATGACTTCAATTTCCTGAAAAACCCCGAGTTCCAGAAGGAGCTGGCCTGGCATATTTACCTGGGAATTATAGACTATGTCAAACCATCCTGAATAAGCATCATGAGAATGAGGAAAGCAGTATGATGTACACTACTTTTACTGGCCGGCTATTCCATTCATGCACAATCCGACTGGACGCTTGTTTCACAACCCGTCTCCCGTTCGATCTGGGATTCCTTCGTGCAGGCATCTATGTGGCTGAAGTAACAACCCGTGATGCGACTTTCACTCAAAAAATCATTAATTAGGTTCGGGATTGTAAGCAAACAGTTGCCAACTGCCTACTGCCTATTGCCAACTGCCAACTGCCAACTGATTTTTAGTTCTCCCTCAGCACATAGTCGTCGTACTCGATCTCAAACCGCATCTTGTGCTTCGACTCCTCCATGGCTAAGAGGCGGAATAGATCCTGCATTTCGGGTTGTTGAGCCCTTTCGGCCAATGCGGTATAGAGCTTAAAGGCCGCTTTCTCCTTTTTCATAGCCAGAATCAGAGCCTCTTCGTACGACATGTTGGGTTTGGGTTTTACATCTACCAGGTAATCAGACAATTTCATGTCGACTACCCGGGTAGTCCCGAACACAGTAGCCCCGTTTATCTTGACCTCCATCAGTTTGGCCTTGTGCTTCATCTCCTCCTCGGCAAACTCATGAAAAACCTGTTTGATCTGGTTGTTGTTCGACATTTCAGCCAGCTTCATGTAAAAATCGACTGCTGCCTGCTCCTCCCCGATCGCAAAATCGAGGACATCGTTAATGTTAGTGAAATCTACCATTTTCTTATTTCGCTTTAGGTTCTATGCTATACGTTGTATGTTTCGGGTTTCGGGTTTCGGGTTTCGGGTTTCGGGTTTCAGATTCCTCATTCCTGCATCCGCAGGGAAAATTCCTTCTCAAACCGCTTCACCAGGGAATCGCACCCAAAGCTGAACGGCCGTGGAGGGCCATCGTCCTGGGTATAGGTCAGCACCAGTTTCCCGGTCAGGGCCTCCTCTTCGGTTTGCGGCAGGAGACGTATGATCTCTGCGAACACATCCTCCCGGGTTTCGAGTTTGTTCAGGCCGAATTGGTGCATGATCCCGGAAAGTTGACGGATCGAATCCTGCTCCGGTCGGGAGGAGAGAACCCGGTCGAATTCGAGGATCACCTTCTGGGTATTGGAAAAGGTTCCCCCTATTTCGGTGGGGAAGGAGGCCGGTAACACAAGATCGGCATCCAGGGCCGTATCGGTAAAGAAATAATCCTGAACTACCTTGAACGGAATTTGGCGGATCAGGGGAGCATAAGTCTGTGTAATATCGCATCCAACCGGATCTTCCCCGAAGATGAAGAGGTTATTCGTCTTCTCTTTCGAAAGTTTCGTTTTGAGGCTATCGGGTACCGGACCGGGAATCGAGTCCACCCTCCAGGTCTCCATCAGGTGTTTCCGATGGGCTTTATCCACCAGTGATCCCCCGCCCACACCCCGGGTCCCGCTGATGCCCATATCAGTAAGTCCCTGGGAGTTGTTCTTCTCCTTCAGGACAATCAGTCCGTTGGCCGTCTTGCCCAGCTTTCCGGTAATCATGGCCAGGTTCATCAAAGCCAGGGCGCCATTTCCCGAGATCTCCTTCTCCGAGAAGAGGATAATCCCGTTCAGTTCCCTGTTATAGGCTTCAGCAAACTCCCTGATTCCCTCTTCCGTGACTCCTGCTTTCACAGTCATCCCCCTGAAATCTTCGGCCTGCATCTGCTTTCTGTACACCTCCAGTCCCTCTATCCGGTCGCGGAGGAAGAGAGCATTTTCAAGACCTTTTTCCAGCAGGTAATGATTGACGGCTTTGATAAAATAGTAGTAGGATTTCACCCGTATGATCTGATCTGCCTTATGGTCCATGGAGCTCTTTTCCCTGTTGGTAACCAGAACAACGGGGATATTCTTTGTGACGCGGGCATTACTTACCATGAATCCGGCAACGGCATGATCGCGGTTGAGCTCCGTTCCGATCAGGAAGAGCCGGCTGGCCTCCCGGATCTGTTCCAAGGGGGTATTCAGCATCTCATCCAGCCGGTATCCCTCTCCGCGGTCCAGGTAGTGGAAACTTCCGATGTTCCCTGTTTTTACGCCGGCCCGGGCTAATTTTTGTATCAGGTAGAGCTCCTCATTGGTCAATCTGGCTCCGGCAAAGAAAGCGGTTTTATCAGGATCCACAGCCGCGATTCGTTCCCGGATCAGTTGATACGCCTCCTCAAAGGTTATTTTTTCAAATGTCCCGTTGATCTTTTTCATTGGAGAGATAATCCGGCTCCTGTCGTTCATGTACGAGTATCCAAAACGCGGGTAGCGACAGATGTTCCCATCCTTGTTGACCAATCCGGGATTCCCGCTGACCTTCATCACGAACCCGTTCAGATGATGGAGCGTGAGGGAGCAGCCAATGGAGCAATAATTGCATATCGTCTCCACCCCGGTGGTTCGTACCGGTCCGGGTTTAAAGAGGACATTCTCGCTGATGGCCCCTGTCGGGCAGGTAGAGATGCACATGCCGCACGATTCACACTGGGTATCCTGCAGGGCATTGCCCATGCTGGGGGCTACAAAGGTTTCAAAACCACGGTTGACAAGTCCCAGCGCATTGGCTCCTACTACCTCCCTGCAAATACGGATACAACGGGAGCAGAGGATGCATTTGTTGTTATCGATCTCGATGTAGGGATGGCGGAAATCGACCGGATACTCTCTGTAGGACCCGCTAAATTCCCTCTGTACGGCATTGTATTCAGTGGAGTACTGTTGCAGGTCACAGTTGAAGAATGCAGTACAGCCACACTCCAGGCAACGCTCTGTTTCATGCAGGGCAATCTCCTCTCCGGCATACCCCAGTTCCACCTCCCGGAAGTTCATCCGCTGGTTGGGGTCCAGTACCGGCATCTCTTCACGCAGTTGTTTCTCAAACACCCTGAGGTATTCCTCCGCCAGTTGTTTTCTGAAATTTTCCCGTTTGCTCACGAAAGGTTCTTTCCGGGGGATGATCATCTCCCCCATCAGATACTGGTGGACGCTGCGGGCAGCGATCCTGGCCTGGGCGATGGCTTCGATGATGGTGGCCGGTCCGGTTACCCCGTCGCCGGCTGCAAACACGGAAGGAATGCCGGTTTGCAATGTATGCCGGTCGGCATCGATATCCCCCCATTTGTTGATCTTCAATTCGCCCCCTTCTGCGAAGAAGTTAATATCTTCGATGAAGTTCACATCGGTTTTCTGGCCAATGGCGGCCATGACGTAGTCGACATGGAGTTCAAAATCGGATCCTTCCACCGGAATGGGACGACGCCGGCCGGAAGCATCCGGTTCAGCCAGTTCCATCCGGATGCAGGTGATCGATTTTACCTCTCCCGCTTCATTTTTATTGATCTCCCTGGGAAGGGTCAGAAAGAGATATTCCACTCCTTCGAGTTTCGACTCATGGATCTCAATGGGATTGGCAGGCATCTCTTTCCCCGTGCGACGATAGATGACATACACCTTCTCGGCATTGCAACGAAGGGAGGTACGGCAGCAATCCATGGCGGTATTGCCTCCGCCGATTACAGCTACCTTCTTCCCGCTGAAATCGTAACGCTGTCCGGTCATCTCCATGTTCTTCAGGAATTCGATCCCCGAAAAGACGTTTTGGGCATCATCCCCTTTGCACCCTACCCCGGTCCCTATTTGCGAACCGATGGTGAGGATCACGGCATCGTACTGATCCTTGAGATCCTTGTAACTCAGGTTTACTCCAAGTTTATGGTTGTAAAAAATCTGCACTCCCAGATCGGTAATATTCCTGACCTCCTGATCGAGGATATCGTTGGGCAGCCGGTACTCGGGAATCCCGTACCGGAGCCATCCGCCCGGTTTCGGGGCAGCTTCATAGATGTCGGCCTGATGTCCTTCGACCTGCAGAAAGTAGGCGGCAGATAATCCTCCCGGGCCGGCTCCGATTATAGCAACCTTCTTTCCGGTAGGAGACTTCACCTCTGGTACGAATTTATCGCCGGAGGCGAGATCCAGATCGGAAGCAAACCGCTTCAGGTAGTCAATGCCGACGGGGGCGCCCTCATCCAGCAGATTGCGCCGGCACGCAGCTTCACAGGGTCTGACACAAACCCGGCCACAGATCGCCGGCAGGGGATTGGTCTCTTTGATAAGCGCTACGGCATCGGAATATTTTCCTTTTTCGATCAGGGAGATGTATCCCTGTACGTCGACACCGGCCGGACAGGTTTGCTTGCAGGGCCCGAGACAATCGGCATAGTGGTTGCTCAGGAGCAACTCCAGTGCCATCTTACGGGACTTCCGGATGGCTTCGCTGTCGGTGGTAATCCGCATTCCTTCTGAGATCCGGGTGGAACAGGCAGGCTGATGTCCCCGCATACCTCCAACTTCCACCACGCACAAATAGCAGGAAGAATAGGGTTCAAGGCGGTCGTCATGACAGAGCGTGGGAATACGAATCCCATGCCGGGTAGCCAATTCCAGAATGGTTTCCCCGGGAATACCCTTGACGATATTGCCGTTCAGAATGATATTAAAAAAAGATACAGCCATAGATTCTTTCGTTAACGCTCACGCATTGATCCGGGTAATCAGGATACCTGGATCGCTTCAAACTTACATTTCGCATAACAGACTCCGCACTGGGTACACAGGTCCTGGTGAATGAAATGGACCTGTTTCCGTTCACCGGTGATGGCATTGGCCGGACAGTTTTTCAGGCAAACCAGGCAGCCTGTGCATGTTTCCGGATTCACCGTATAGGTGAGGAGCGGACGACACACTTTCGCCGGGCATTTCTTATGGATGATATGGGCTACATATTCATTCCGGAAATATTTTATGGTGGTCAGCACCGGATTGGGAGCCGTTTGACCAAGACCGCACAACGAATTATCCTTGATCTCATAGGCCAGCTCCTCCAGCCTCTCGATATCGCCATCCTGCCCCTTCCCGCTGGTGATCCGCTCCAGGATTTCCAGCATGCGGAGGGTTCCCAGACGACAGAACGTACATTTCCCGCAGGACTCCTTGCAGGTAAAGTCCAGAAAAAATTTAGCGACATCCACCATGCAGGTGCTCTCATCCATCACGACCATTCCGCCAGATCCCATGATGGCTCCTGTGGCGTTCACCGAATCATAATCCACGATGGTATCGGAGAGGTATTCCGGGATACATCCTCCGGAAGGTCCTCCAAGCTGAACCGCTTTGAACCGTTTATTACCGATAATCCCTCCACCCAGGCCAAAGATTACATCCTTGATGGTAATCCCCATCGGAACCTCCACCAGACCGGAATGGTTGATCTTCCCTGCGAGTGCAAATACCTTTGTTCCTTTGCTTTTTGTAGTACCGTAACGGGCAAACGCTTCCGCTCCGTTCAGAATGATCCAGGGAATATTCGCCAGCGTCTCTACATTGTTGATGTTGGTGGGTTTATCCCACAATCCCGATTCGGCAGGGAATGGCGGACGCCTGCGGGGCATTCCCCGTTCCCCCTCCACCGAAGCAATGAGTGCGGTTTCCTCTCCGCAAACAAAAGCTCCGGCCCCTTCCTTGATATAGATATCAAAATCAAACCCCTTCACCCCAAAGATGTCTTTCCCCAGATAGCCTTTCCGGCGTGCCTGTGTAAGAGCAATATCCAGTCGTTTGATGGCCAGCGGATATTCCGCACGGCAATAAATGACTCCTCCTGTGGCGCCGATGGCATAGGCGGCTATGATCATTCCCTCCAGCACAGCATGGGGATCCCCTTCCAGCACACTACGGTCCATAAATGCACCGGGATCGCCTTCATCGGCGTTACAGATTATATATTTTTCGGCTGATTTGTGCCCTCCGGCGAATTTCCATTTCAAACCAGTCGGGAATCCGCCACCTCCCCTTCCGCGAAGACCGGACCGGATGATGGTTTCGATCACCTCTTCCCGTGTGGTGTGACCGTCTGCTATCTTTTGAATGGCTTTATATCCGTTGCGTGCCTCATATTCATCAATCGATTCAGGATCAATATACCCGCAATTGCGTAATACAATCTTCACCTGTGAGTTCAGAAAAGTGTTCTCAGCAGCATCAAAGAGATCAGAATAGACCAGGTAATCACGAATGGGATTCTGCTGGTTGATGTGACTCTCGATGACCTCGACGGCCCGATCCTCATCCACCTCCCCGTACAGGTAAGTGCCGGTATCGTCGACGATCTCCACCAGCGGTTCCCGGTAACACATACCGATGCAGCTGGTTTTCCGGAGATCTATAGCCAGGTTATCCGCCTCCTTCAGTGCTCTGATCTTTTCAAAGGTTTTATTCGCCCCTGCAGCTATCCCGCAACTCCCCAGTCCGACGGTAACGGTAGTACTCATAAAGAGTTTCTTTTAATGTTTGGTTTCTTATTTTATAGATCCCGGATGCCGGATCCCGGATAAAACTCTTCATCTGGTATCTGGCATCTGGTATCTGGCATCAGTTCTTTTCAGCTAACCGTATATTCTTTATCACCTTCACTGCCTCATTCCCGGTCAGCTTGCCGTACGTCTGGTCGCCGACCATCAGGAGCGGTGCCAGCGAGCAGCAACCCAGGCAGGCAACCGATTCCAGGGTAAAGAGGCGGTCTTCGGTTGTTTCACCGTCTTTGATCTTCAATGCCTCTTCCAGCGATTCCGTGATTTCATTGGCATTCTGAACATGACAGGCCGTGCCGTGACACACCTTGACGATATATTTCCCCACCGGATTGAGCCGGAACTGGGCATAAAAGGTGGCTACCCCATACATGTCACTGAGCGGGAGGCCTGTTGCCTCCGAAATCTTTTTAAATGCTCCCCGGGGAATATAGCCGTACAGGTTTTGTGCTCCCTGAAGCAATGGGATCAGGTTCCCCTTCTTCTCTTTGAACCGGGCTATCACAGGATCCAGTAACGAAAGATCTACCTCCGGAGTCTCCTTTTTCTTAGTTATTGATGGGATTCTTGTAATACGCATCAGATTGAACTATTAGTTGATTTGCCTTGCTTTCATTCCTGAAAGTTTCTTATGGATGGCATTTGCTGCAATCCTTCCTGCGCCCATTGCTTCAATCACCGTAGCTGCACCGGTCACGATATCGCCCCCGGCATATACAAATTCTTTTGAGGTTTCGTTGGTTTTCGGATCCACGACGATGTTTCCCCATTTATTCAGCTCGATGTCGGGTGTAGTCTGGAAAATTATTGGATTGGGGTCATTCCCGATGGCCACAATGGCCATATCAACATCCAGGATGAAATTGGAGCCCTCCATGGGAACCGGTTTTCTCCTGCCGGACTCATCCGGTTCTCCGAGCTGCATTTTGATGCACTCCATCGCCTTCAGGGTATTGACATCGGTACCGAGAAACTTCACCGGATAGGTGAGCAACCTGAACTTCACCCCTTCCTCTTCGGCGTGACGGATCTCTTCGTGCCGGGCAGGCAATTCCGCCCTGGACCGCCGGTAGACAATGGTCACATCGCTGGAGCCGGTCCGGATAGCTGTACGGGCACAATCCATAGCCACATTCCCTCCTCCGATGATCGCCACCCGGGCTCCTTTTGGTTTGGGCGTGTCGTATTCGGGAAACCGATAAGCTTTCATCAAATTCATCCGGGTGAGGTACTCATTGGCGGAAAATACATTACCCAGACTCTCTCCTTCGATATGCATGAATTTCGGCAAGCCTGCTCCAACTCCAATGAACACCGCATCGAAATGTTCCAGGAGTTCGTCCACGGTTAGGATTTTCCCGATGACATGATTCATCTCAATCCGTACACCCATCTCTTTCAGGTAGTTGATCTCAAACTGGACGATGGACTTCGGAAGCCGGAACTCCGGAATTCCATAAATGAGTACTCCTCCTGCCTCATGAAACGCTTCAAAGATGGTCACAGAATAGCCCAGTTGCTGCAAATCGGCAGCCACCGTAAGACCGGAAGGGCCTGACCCGACGACAGCAATACGTTTATTAAGTTTTTTCTTGATGAGGGGTACTTTCACCAGGTCCATTTTCCGTTCCCAGTCGGCGACAAACCGTTCCAGGTTACCAATGGCAACCGGTTGATCCCTGACCCCTAGAATGCATTTCTCCTCACACTGATTTTCCTGGGGGCATACCCGGCCACAGATGGCCGGTAATACATTCCGTTCCTTGAGTTTCTTGATGGAATCGTCGAATTTTTCCTCCGCGATCAACCGGATAAATTCCGGGATATCAATATTGACGGGACAGCCTTCGACACATTTCGGATTCTTGCACTGCAGGCAACGGCCGGCTTCCAGTAACGCCAATTCAGACGTGTACCCGTAAGGAACTTCCTGGTGGTTGGCCGCCCGAAGTTTCTGATCCTGTTCGGGCATCTCCTGCCTGGGGATCTTCAGCTTGATCTTCCGTTCATCTGCTTTACTCAGCCCATGCCATTCACAACCATACTTCATGCATAGATAGAAGGGGATCAGCTTGGCATGTGAGGAGATGATAACCTCCCCGACACTCGAGCCGCATTCACCACATTGAACCGCCGGTTGGATCAGGCTTTTCTTGCAATAAGGACAAGTGAGATCATCCAGTTTCTCCCCTTTTTCTATCGGGATGGATGATTCTACTTCGAACACATCCAGGTAGGGACTCAGTCTAAGGTCAAGTTCTCCTCCTTTAAAGATGGCTTTAAAGAGGATGGTGTTGGTCTCTTTCTCTTCCACATTGAAACTTTGCCGGCAATGTGGACAGTAGGTGTTCAGAAAAGTCTTGTACTTAAGATATCTTACATCTTGCTCCATCATGGTAGTAAGGGTTTATCGTATGGAAAATAACAAACAATCTTTTTCATCCTGCAAATAGATCGAATTGCGTTTTAACAATTCATCAAAATCCACAATGTGTCCGTCAAAATCAGGCCCGTCGACACAGGCAAACATAGTTTTCCCGCCAATGCCGACGCGGCATCCGCCACACATACCGGTTCCGTCAATCATGATCGGGTTCAGGCTTACAATGGTAGGAATATTGAATTTCTTCGTGAGCTTACATACATTTTTCATCATGATGATCGGTCCGATGGAATAGACCAGCTTGATGTCGTCCCGCTCGCCCAGGTATTTCTCCAGAGGCTGTGTCACAAAACCCCTGGTCCCGTAACTGCCATCATCGGTTGTCACCACCAGCTCATCGCTGATTAGTTCCATTTCATTCTCCAGAATGACCAGGTCCTTATCCCTGGCTCCAATGATACTGATTACATAATTCCCGATCTCCTTGAAGGCTTTGGCAACATGGTAGAGGATGGCAACTCCCGTCCCGCCGCCGACCATGAGAACGGTCCCGATTTTTTTCACCTCCGCTGGTCTTCCCAGGGGCCCGGCGACATCCCTGATAAAATCACCTTCCTTCAGGGAACGCATCAGCGCAGTGGTTTTCCCGACTACCTGGAAAATGATGGTAATGAGTCCCGAAAATTCATCTTTATCGGCAATGGTCATGGGGATCCGTTCTCCGGTTTCATTTACCCTTAAGATGATGAATTGACCTGCCTGTGCTTTCTTCGCGATTTTAGGTGCGACAATATCAAACCGGATGATGGTACCTTTTGCAAGTTCTTGTTTTCTGGCTATCTGGAACATATCAATATCGTGTTAGTAATAAACTAATGAGTTGTTTATCAGTTAGGATTGTCGGGGATTGAATTTACCATTCGAGGCTATCCTCCAGTTTGATATCCTGAAAGTCCTCATCACTCAGCCCGTGCCATTTGCACCCCTTCTTCGAGCAAATATAAAAATTTATCATTTTTGTCCTGGCACTGATTAAAATCTTTGCGACCGGTGAGCCGCACGATCCGCACTCTTTATCGACCGAAATGAGCGTGGTATCACAATGGGGACAGGAGATGTCCTGCACGGGCTTGTCCTCTTGAAGAAAAACCGTCGACTCAGAGGTAAAGATATTCATGTATGGACTGAGCAGGAGAATGCCTTTTTCGTCGTTTGAAGTGATGGTCAACTTTAAAATATCATGATCGATGAGGCTCTTCCGGCAATTCGGGCAATAGGACATCAGAAAAGCTCCCGATTCCAGAATTTCCTGCGTTTTATCATCCTTCTTCTCCCTCGGAACAGGATCCCGGTTCATGATCTTAAGCTCCTCCTCTGAATATTTCCGGGTAAATCCATACTCCTGATATAACTTATTCAACGCCTGAGAAACATCTTTGAATTCCAGGGAGTGGTTTCTGCAGCCGCTTCTCGAACAAACCCTGACTCTCCCCCCCATATCCAGGATAAAAGGAACCATCGGGGCATCGCAAATGGAACAATTGTTTTCGGATATGATCTGCTGCTTGCAGTTCGGACAAAAAAATTGAGCTATCTTGTTTTCCGGTAGCTCAATCTTACAATGATAGTGGTAACTGCCCCATACGGAACTCAGATATATAAATCCCGTTTGACCCTCTGCCTGGATTCCCAACCTGATACTGGGTTTATTATCCACAATCTCTTCATTGTACATGAGTGATTTACTGCAGTAGGGGCAATTTACATTCAATGAAACAGATTCGTACATAGTTGGTTTCTTTTATTGAATCGTAGCTTTTAGTGAGCCAAAGGTATAGATTTTTCTCATTATGGGGATGCCTGATCCCAGGTAATTACTGCAATCCGCTTTTTCCCATCCATCCTGATGACCAGGGGATTATCAAAATGTACGATGGTAAAATAGTTTGTTTTTTCAATATGAGGCTGGCTTTTCAGTACATCATAGCGGATGAAGCTTTTGGAGAGCTCGGGCTGGACACAGAAGTACCCTGCATTCATGGAGGTGACGTTGTGAAAGAAGTGCGACCCCGAGGAGGCATCCAGGGGGAAGCCCTCCAGGCTGGTTTCGGCAATCACCCGGGCGTTGGAAATCTGAGGCCAGGAAACCGGAACGCCGATCCACCGGTCACTGGTGCCCCAGCGGCCCGGACCGATCAGAATGTACTTCCGTTCCAACCTGATCATCGCCGTATTGATCCTGCCCATATCTTCTGCCATCTCCAGGGTCTTGGATTTATCAAAGGTATCCGGATCCACAAACACCACATCATGGATATCGCTGACGATTCCGTTCCCCATTTCTTTTTCTGAATAGAGGAGAATCTCCTCTTTCCGGATTTTGCTCATATTGATCACGAAATCGGTAGCACTCCCGATCAGCGGTTTGATCTGCAGGACATAGAATGAGGCCTTATTCTCCTTGTCCCTGGTCAGGTCCACCGCAAATTCAATTTCGACCGGGGAGCCCATGGCCTCTTTGACCACGTCCAGCACCAATCCGATGGTTTTAGCCAGGGGGATGTAGTTGTACTTGAGGATATCCGCAAAATTGATTACCCGGGGCCCTGCATGCCTCAATCCCGGAACAATCCGGTTGTTCTCCGGACTGAAGACTGAAACCATATGGTTGATCGTTCCGTGACGCTCGGCATTGTCGATGTCCATGATCCGCAATCCGGCTTCCTCTCCCTCCAGCAGGTTCAGGTCTTTTTTGGCCAGGTCGACCCCATAAAAGCGAACCTGGCTTCCTTTTAACTGGTCTTCGGCAGAGTTAATCTCCAGGTTGGGATAGTGCGGGGAAAACCGGAATGCCCGTTCGCCTTCTACCACGTAGCGTCCCAGTCCCAGCGCCATGACGGCAAAGCCCTCTTCGGGCTTCATGTGGGCAAAGGGATAGTAGTTGTATGACTGAGCTACCCCGCTGATATGCGGATAAAACACATCTTCATACTGCCTGCCTACCACCTCCTGGATCACCACGGCCATCTTCTCCTGTTCAATGCGGTAGTTGATCGCCTCGATGTATCCTTTCGCAACCGGTGAGTAAACGGAAGCATAGACCAGCTTGACCGCATCTTTCAACTGTTCCAGGCGAACCCTGGGGTCGGGGTGGTCGTTGGGGATCAGATAGGTTTCAAAGATCCCGGCAAAAGGCTGGTTCAGGGAGTCTTCAAAGAGGCCCGATGAGCGGATGGCTAACGGCTTGGTGACGTGTTTGATCAGCACCTTCAGCTTCCGGATCAGGGTCTCCGAGAGTTTTCCTTCGACGAACCACCGGCGGATCTGCTGGTAGTCATTCTCCTGGACAACCCGCTCCCGGAGGTGGTTCCGGTCGAGAAAATATTCAAACTCGTTCGTTCCGATGATCGAGGTGATAGGGGTCAGTATGTTGATATTCGGGATATGGCGTGAAAAATCGTAGTTGTAGATCAGGGTGTTGACAAAAGCCAGTCCGCGTCCTTTGCCTCCCAGCGCTCCTTCGGTCAGACTGACTATATTGGTAGCATCGGTGATTGCTGACTCTTCGAATGGAATTACTTTCCCTCTGCTCTGCTCATTTCTGAAATGAGCGATTACCGAGATGAGGTACTCGCGCAGGCTTGCGGAATCCTTGAAATCGGTGACCTTGGCGGGATTGATGATCCTGGCGGCCTGGATCTCCCCGCGTGCTGTAAGCCAGAGGGAAAAGTGATCTTTCCGGGCGTGGTAAAGCAGCGATTCCTCCGGGATGGTTTTCAGGTGGTCTTCAAATTCCTTGAGGGAGCGGGCCAGGCCAATCTGGCGGCCTTCATTGTCGCGGTAAATAAAATTGCCGAAACCGAGGTAATGCGTGATGAAACTCCGGAAATCAACCAGCAGGGTTTCCGAGTTTTTGTTGATGAAGGAGGTATTCAACTCGTTGGCCTTCTTCGCATTTACATCGTCGGACGACTGCAGAACGATCGGGAGGTCATAGATCTCTTTGCGTGTCTGATCAACAAGGATGAACCCGGCTGCATCGTTCAGTTCCCCGTCTTTTTTAAACTTGACGTCGGAGATCAGGCAGAGGATATATTCTTTGTATTTATGGAAGATGTACATGGCCTCCTCGTACGTGGATGCCAGGAGGATTTTCGGTCGTGCCTTCAGGCGAAGGATGCGGTAGAGCTCATCTGTTGTCACATCTTCAATGATATGTTTGGTTTGCTCCAGCACAATATTATATAACATGGGCAGGTAAAGCGAATAGTACTGAGGGGAGTCTTCCACCACCAGGATCACCCTTACCATCCCGATCCTGGTATCGTTCTCCACGTTGATCTTATCCTCGAGGTAGTTGATCATGGCAAAGAAGATCCGGGTATCGCCGTTCCAGACAAAGACCCGGTCGATCGAACTGAGCCGGTTCGGCTCTGCTTCAAAAATGGCCAGGTCGGTGTTGCTGTTCAGCAGGAGAAAGACCGGAATGTACGGATACTCGCTTTTTATCAGCTTGCTGATCTCAACGGGAATCTGCTTGTCCACCCCCATCATGAGAATCACCAGATCGTAATGTTTGGACCGTAACTGCTCCAATACCTCTTCTTTGGAGGATACCCCCGTAATACGGGGCATCGTACTAAGACTCAACTGGTAAAACTGACCCAGCACATGCTCAGAGAACCGTCCCTCTTTCTCAATGCTATAAGCATCATACAGGCTCGCTACCAGCAGGATCTCCCTGACCTTAAAAGGCATCAGGTCGTGGTAAAGATCCCGGTTTGTATTGGTACGGTTTAAAAAGGACTGCAACAGATGGCGGCTGGAGTTCTCGTCGTTCATTCGTACCGTCGCATCGTCCGCGTAGCCCGGACGGGTTTTGCCCTTCTTCAGGATCGTCTTTCCCTTGTTCGAGTTCAGGTACCCGGTGACCAGCTTGGCCAGGTTGATGATCAGGTCCCGTTCCTGTTCCAGAAAAGGGCCTTCAAATGCCCGGGGGAAGGCTTTACTATAGCAGATCTCGATAGAGCCCGCCAGGTTATCACTGGTTTCAAAAAACTGCATCTGCTTCCACTGGGTCTCCCGGAAATTTGGGCTCTGCAGCTCCAATTCTCCGTATTTAATCCGGCATACGGCGAATTCGGGATATTGCCAGGCCCGGGGGAGAATCATACAGATCTGGTGCAGGACCTCTTCCGGAGGTCCTCCTGCCCGCAGGATATTGGTCGTCTGGTTGATCGCTGCCAGTTCCTTTAGCCGTTCACGGTCGCCGTGCAAAAGCTTTTTCATTGCATTTTTTCTCTCTTCCTTTCCTGGCATGAAAAATCGGGGATGATCGTGTCAAAATTACCACAAACTTTCGGAACAGAAAAAATTAGATACCTGGCGTACAAGAACTACGCATTATACGGAAACGGTTTTCCGTAAAACACGTAATTTGTTTAAGCATAACTCGTAAGTATTTGAAAATAAGCGCATGATGCACAAAAAACATCCGAGAATCCTTGGCGGATAGAAATCTTTTCCATAAAATTGTGAAAAATTTCACATTTAACGTTAACCAAAACTTGCATGTATGGCAACCAACCCTTATCAACATCAATTAGATGAGTTCATGGCGAAAATCATTGCCAAGAACCCGGCCGAACCTGAATTTCACCAGGCAGTACTGGAGGTGGCCGAATCCCTGATTCCCTACATTGAGGAACATCCGGTTTACAAGGCCAACAAGATCCTGGAGCGCATCGCTGAACCCGAGCGGGTGATCCTTTTCCGGGTCCCCTGGTTGGACGACAAGGGTGGGGTTCAGATCAACCGCGGTTTCCGCATTGAGATGAACAGCGCTATTGGCCCCTATAAAGGTGGCTTGCGTTTCCATCCGACCGTGAACCTGGGCATCCTGAAATTCCTGGCCTTCGAGCAGGTTCTCAAGAACAGTCTGACCACCCTCCCGATGGGTGGTGGAAAAGGGGGCAGTGATTTTGATCCCAAAGGAAAATCTGATAATGAAGTGATGAAATTCTGTCAGAGCTTCATGAGCGAACTCTGGCGTCATATTGGCCCGGATACCGACGTCCCTGCGGGCGATATCGGTGTGGGTGGCCGTGAGATCGGATTTATGTTTGGTCAGTACAAACGGTTGAAAAATGAATTCACCGGAGTGCTTACAGGAAAAGGTATTGACTGGGGTGGAAGTCTGATCCGTCCCGAAGCGACCGGTTACGGCCAGGTCTATTTCGCTGAGGAGATGCTGAAAACCCGCGGGATGGATTTCAAAGGCAAGATCTGCACGGTTTCCGGATCGGGCAACGTGGCACAGTACGCCACCGAGAAGACTACGGAGCTCGGCGGGAAAGTCGTTACCCTCTCCGATTCCGAAGGCTACATCCACGATCCGAAGGGGATCGATGCCGAGAAGCTCGCATTTGTCATGAATCTGAAGAATGTCAAGCGCGGACGCATCAAGGAGTATTGCGACAAATATCCCGAAGCACAGTTCTTCGCCGGAAAACGTCCGTGGGAAGTAAAATGTGACATCGCACTGCCAAGCGCTACCCAGAACGAGGTCAATGGCGAAGAGGCAAAATTGCTCGTCAGCAACGGTTGCTCCCTGGTCTCCGAAGGAGCCAACATGCCCTCCACCCCGGATGCCATCGAGGTTTATCTCGACAAGAAAATCCTCTATGGCCCTGGAAAGGCTGCCAATGCCGGTGGTGTGGCTACCTCAGGTCTTGAAATGTCGCAGAATTCCCTGCGTCTGTCCTGGACCCGTGAAGAGGTTGACAGCCGCCTGCACAACATCATGATCAACATTCACAAGGTTTGCGTGAAGTATGGTACCGAATCCGACGGATTTATCAACTACGTGAAGGGTGCCAACATCGGTGGTTTTGTGAAGGTTGCCGATGCCATGTTAGCACAAGGACTCGTTTAAACTACCACTATACTCATTTTCACTACATAGGATGGGCTGTCTCCGGGTACCCGGAGACAGCCCTCTCTTTTTATGTCATTCCGGTTTTTACTAGATTTGCATGCATGAAAGAGGTAGACTACACCCGAACTTACACGTTGATTCAACGGTCAATTTTTGCCCGGGTACGGGGAAGCGGCATTCTGACTGAACTCATCGGGTCCTTCCTGTTGCCCCGGCCCCGGGAAGAGGTGATTGCCCGGATGTACCATGGGTTCCGGCTTCGTATCAGCCCGGCCACACACAAAGGGATTGAGCGCAGTCTTTACTATACAGGTACCTACGAGAAAGGGACGCTCCAACTGCTCAGGGAGATCCTTCGCGAAGGGGATCTTTTCATTGATATCGGAGCCAACATCGGCATCATGACCATTTATGGCTCCCTGCTGGTGGGTGAATCGGGAGAGGTGATCGCCTTCGAAGCCAACCCGGATACCAAAAAGATCCTGGACGAGAACCTTTCCCTGAACCGGGTACAAAATGTGGAAAGTTCCTCCTTTGCCGTTGGTTCGGAACGTTCGCAGGGGAATCTCTACCTCAACACCCACGTGGAGCGGGGCGCCGCTTCCCTGATCCGCCCCGAAGCAGGAGGAGCCTCGCATCCGGTGGAGATCATCCGGCTGGATGCATACGGGGATCTGCCACACCGCAAGATCCGGGCCATCAAGATTGATATCGAAGGGTATGAACTGGAGGCCCTGAAGGGGTGCGGCACCATTCTTACCGGTTCCCGGGCTCCTATCCTGATCCTGGAGTGCAGTGAGTTGCGGGAGAACTTCAACGCCACCGTCTGGGACCTTTATCACTTCATCAAAGGGACCAACAACTACCGGATATTCAGGCAAAAAAAAGGGAAAGAGCGTATTTCAAAGCTGGTAGAGATCACCGGTCCGGATCAGCTTCCGCGGCATGACAACATCTATTGTTTTCCGGAAAAAGAGCTGGCTACAATTCCCCTGAGAACCTTCGCATAGTTGCCTTCCCTGCATACTTCTGCCCGGCAGGAAGATACCAGAACAGCAAGGTATTGAAAAACGCATAAAAGACAACACCCGCCTGATTCTCGAACATCGATTCCACGAAGATATTCATGCTGACGAGCAGGATAAAGAAGAGGTAGATGTAATCCTTCCGGATAAAAGCCAGGATGCCCGGCCACAGCAGCATGGTGAGCAGAGCCAGCAACCCGATCAGACCAAGGGACAGGGTGGTCTGCAGGTACTGGTTGTGCGCATCCAGCCTCCTGGATAACGCATATTTGATGCCATGTTGCTCATACTCCTTCAGCAGGGCATCCTTGACATTGCCGGTCCCCACTCCATACAGGGGGTGCTCCCGGATGATATGCAGGGAGGAGCGCCAGACCAGGATCCGTTCGGCTGTCGATTCCGACGCATTGGCACTGACGGTGTCTGCCTGTTTCACCACACCGGTTGACGTATCCATCCGGTGCATGGTACCGGGACTCATCAGCATCATGGTCACCATCATCACTGCCAGAATGACCGGGTACGGGGCCATCTTCCTCTCGCCCTTCTGGGTTAAGAGCAGGAGAGTAAAGAGGAGGTAGATCACAAGCAACGAGATCAGCCCTATCTTGGAGGTGATCAGCACCACCATCAGGGAAAAATAGAGGAGTAGCAGGGTGATCCCGACCAGTTGCCAGCGGGTTACCACTCGAAGATGTTCCCGGAACCACGCCAGGACCAATACCACGGCAAAATTCAGGAACATGGAAAAATAGCTGGTGTGATGCAATACGGAGAAGCGGGAATAGGACCATATCCCGGGATCGCCGGTCTGCAGATAACCTGCCAAGGCATGTACCGTACAGTAGACCGAAGCGAACAGGCACCCGGCCACGAAGGCAGCGAAAAGATAGCGGATCCGGATGATCCGGAAGATCTCGGGTTCGAAGGTAGCAAAGAGGATCGGAAAGATCACCAGTGAAAGTTTGACTTCAATATCGAACCGGCCATAATCCATATTATCGGAATAGAGAAGGCCGATCAGGTAGAGAATGTAAAACAGGGCAAACAGGAGGATGTGGATCCGCCGGCGATTCAGGAAGATCCGTTTGATCTTGGCAATGAAGCGCAACTCCACAGCCCAGTTGATCACCATGAATCCAATGAAGAATTTGGCTATGACGTTGTCGATGGGGATAAACAAGCATAGACAGAACAGAAAAAGGATGTACAGGTACCGGTGAAACAAACCGATCCACTCCCAGATCTTACGCCATGATATGGTGGTTGCGGAATTCAGAGAAACGGAGATGTTTATCTATAAAATGTTGAAAATCAGTAAATATTTTTTCCCGATCAAAATATTCAGAGACGTAAATATACGCATTTTTAGAAAGTCGATCATACAATCCCGGATCATTCCTCACCTGCTGAATAACCCGTACAAGATCATCCGCATCTTCCGGAGTGAACGCCAGGGCACACCTTCCCTGTTCCACAAAGAGCTCCTTTGCCTCTCCTTCCACCCCGAGAAGAACCGGTTTCCCCATAGCCAGGTGTTCAAAGATCTTGGACGGGATCGCCCCTTGAAAGAGGTCCAGTTTTTTCAGCGGGACAACGGCCACATCGATCGCCCGGATCACATCGGGCATACGCTCTTTTGGATAAGCCGGCAGGAATGTGATATTCGGCAATTCCCACTCTTCGGCCAGGTCCATCAACTCCTGCTTCAGTGGACCTTCACCGGCCAAAACGAATTTCAGCGTGGTGTCTGCAAACTGCATCCTGGCAGCCTTCAGGATGACCTCTAACCCCTGGGCATAGCCCAGGATGCCTCCATAAAAGACAATGAAGTCCTCATCCGAAAATCCATGTTCTCCCCTCCATCCGGCTTTTCCGCTGCCGGGAAAATAGAACGAGAGGTCGACTCCGTTCTTCAGCCAGAAACAGGGTTTCCCGGGAATCCTCGAAGAGATGCTATGGACAATCCCCTGCGTTTGTCCGCTGATGAGATCTGCATGATTGTACAGGAACCTTTCCAGGGATCCGGCCATTCTCAGGAAGCACCTGTTGGTGACAAGTCCCAGTTTTTCAGCGCTTTCGGGCCAGAGATCCGATACGTTGAAGAGCATCCGGGCCCGTTTGCTCTTCTTCAGAATCCATGCCGATATTCCCAGGAACAGCGGAGGAGATTCACAGATGATCAGGTCGAACCGTTTCAGATGAATCAACCCGGTCCACAGGGATGAAAATACAAATGAAAAATAGACCAGTAACCTTCCCGTCACTGAATTTGAACGGTGTACGAAAATGGCCGCCCGGTGGATGATGATCCCCTCCACCTCTTCGCGTTTGTACCATTTGCCCCGGTAGCCATCGTAAATTCTCATAAAAGGGTAGTTGGGCATGGCCGTGAGGACCTCCACCGGGTGACCGGCTTTCCGGAACCGGTAAGCAAGTTCCGACAGCCGGTTCTGGGGGGCTCCGACTTCAGGGGGGTAATATTGAGTCAGAAACAGGATCCTCATAGGCTATCGTATTTATTTCCCCTGATTTCTGTGAGGCGTTGATAGATTTCGGTCATCCGGATCACATTCAGGTCCCAGTTGTAGTTAGCCTCCACTTGTATTCTGCCGTTCCGGCCCAGGGTTTCAGCCATTTCCGGGTTGTTCATCAACTCTTCCACCGCTCCGGCAGCCTGTTCTATGTCGTTCTCTCGGACAACCAGACCGGTTTTCCGGTTCTCCACCACCTCGGGCAGTCCTCCCACGTCCGATACAACAGCCGGCTTTTCACAGGAGGCAGCTTCCAGCACCGACACCCCGAAACTTTCGGTATGCGACAGAGCAACAAACAGATCAAGCATGTTCATGTACCGGGGAATCTCCCCATGGGGAATTTTCCCGGTAAACCATACATCCTGCGTGATCCCCAGGGTTGTCACCAGCTCTCTCAAGTCCCGTTCAAGCCGGCCTCCGCCGACCAGTAAGAGCTTTATCCTGCGATCCGGATTCCGTTGTTTCACCAGGTTAAAAACCCTGATCAGCTGATCGATCCCATACTCCGGTTCCAGCGCTTTGACCGTCCCCATAACAAAGGTTTCTGGTTCAAACGGGCGTTCTACCCGGAACGGGCGGAAGAGCCCGGTATCCACTCCAAAGGGTACCAATTCCACCTCTTTCCGGGTATACTTCCGGATTGCAGGGACCATGATCCGGCTGGTAGAACAGATTGCATCAGCCTTCCTGAAATTGAATCGCATGATTCCGGCGGCCGGTATGTTTTTTTTCGGAAAGATGAGTATATCACTTCCCCAGACCGAAATGACCAGGGGATGAAATCCGGTCAGGGCGCCAAGCAGGCCATAACTGGAGGCGTAGTGTGCATGGATGACATCGGGCTGAAACCGGCGGATGGCCTTTTTCAGAGAAGGGACAAGACGGAGAAAGGAAGATTTCAGCAGCAGGGAGGAGGAAAAGATACCCGGTTTATAAGTGAGGGGGGAAAAAAGCGGAATTTGCAGCTCCTCCGTCCATGTATCTGCGGGACGTGCAATACTGAAAAGGGCCAGGTCATTCCCTCTTTGTTTCAGGGAAATTGCCCACCGCTTTGTATGAGCCGAGTTACCATCTGACAATAAGAGTATTTTCATTCGGCCTGCTTCAACTGGAAACCTGGTTACTTCACCGGCTGATCCCGGAAGAAAAAGGAGCGTGGCCGCAGCACCCGGTCAAACGAAAAGTACTGCACCAGCACAAAATCCTTGCCCTCGTTTATCGATGCATAAAACCGGTCGCGGTCGTACCGGATCGGATTCCCGTTGATATCCTCCTCCCCGTACCCCTTTTTAAAGAATGCCCGGAGGGTTCTGCTAACCCCGGCCGTATCGGTAAGGGTGATGATGATGAAAGGGGTGGAAGCCAGGATCGAGTCCTTCTCTGCCGGATTCATCTCATTAAGGATCCCTTCAAAATTGAGGTTGCGGAATCCCGTCAGAAAGTTCAGTGCGGCCAGGGTGTCAAAGCCACCGATCGGTTCCATCTCCGGAAAGGTATAAAGTGAGACCGACCGGTTCCGGTTGTTGGTAATCACAAACGACTCATTCTCTCTGATCGGGATCTCCACCTGCACCCGGGCTATCTCAGGAAACTCTTTCCTGAAGATGGTATAATCGCGCCAGGCATTGACCATCGGGGTATATCGCGGGGATACAAATCCCCTGAAGCCGGGGAGATAGATCACAAAGGGGGTGGGAGAATTCTCCATCAGCATATAACTCCCCCGGTTGCTTTGCGTAGCCCCTCCCACGTAATAGACCTTGGTCAGTTTCTCATGCGGAAACCACCGGATGATGCTGAACAGGTCGATCCGGTATACCCGCTGATAGATTTCCACCTTCACCGAATTGACCGCCAGTTCCCGGACGATGTTATTATGCGCCGCCTGCGAAACAGGCTCCTTGACAGCCAGGTTCAACATGGTTTGCAGCAACATATCCATGTTGAATTTCGATGCGGGCCAGGTATCGTTGACCATCCATTGCCCGTTGGGTTGCCTGGTGAGTGTAACCGTATTGTTGTTCTTATCGGCCATGAAAATCTTGGTGACTGCAGCGGTATCTGCCACGGCAAAATCGCTCAGGGAACTCCGGAATGTGATGTCTTTACGGGTGATGAACAGGAGAATGGCCACAACGGCCAGAATCAGTACAACGAGAAGGATAAGCCGGTTTTTCTTCATGCGCGATATGATTAAAGGGTCAAGGGTCGAGGGTCAAGGGTCAAGGTGAATATAGTGAGAAGTGAAATCATTTACCTATTTATTTTCGCATAGTTTCTCCTGCGAAGATAGAGCTTGATCAATCCAAACAGGACCAGCAGCACCACCGGCAGCACCACGTTGAACAGTTGCCAGAAAACCCTGCCGGAGGCCACCCGGGTCCGATCCAGCAATCTCAATGTCAACTCCCGTGAACGGATGGAGATCAGCCCCGAGTCGTCGCACAGGTAATTCATCGTATTCATCAGCAGATCCATGTTCCCGAACGTCTGGCCGGTGTACTGGTCAAATCCCAGCGGGAGGGGATACTTCTGTGTGACATGGAACTGGTTTTTGGCGATATCTCCGTCAGCGATCACCACCATGCGCGTGGGTTCACTCTTTTTCCTGACGTAAAGCTTTTCATTTTGCTCAATTTCGGGAGGAAGCCGGAAGAGGTAAGCCGACGCGAACTCGCCTTCCAGCAGCACCGCCACAGGTTGCGGGCCGGCATTGTACATCCGCGGGTCGGGTTCATCCCGGAGGATCTCCAGGTCGATCAGGACCGGGGCATAAACGATCCGGGAGTAGGGTGAAGAGGTCAACAGTATCGTTTTTTTCACCCCGGGCGCCTCCACCGTGTCGATGCTGCTGATGAACTCGGTCTTGACGGCATTCAGCCCGTTGACGATGGGGTGGTTGGTAGCGGGTGTGATCAGCGGAAAATAATACCAGGGAAAAAAGTCGAACTGGGGTTGGTCTCCGATCTGACCGGTTTTAATCGGGATCGGCAGAGCACTCATGTCCATTACCAGGTTCTTATTCAGCCTCACACCATAATTAAAAAGCATCTCATCCAGATTGATGTCATTTGCAATGCCCAACGTAGTAGCGTATTGCTGAAGGCTGTCCATCCTGGCAAACACGGGATCGATCATCCACAGCACCCGCCCCCCCCGCATGATGAACTGGTCGATCAGAAATTTGTCCTTCTCGGAAAAGGACCGTTCGGGACCCGCAATAATCAGAGCCTTGTATTTGTTAACAAGCGGTGATCCGGATGAGTCGGTCTGCAACCGGATGGTCAGACTATTGATCTTTCCGTTGATGGAAATACGTTCCACATTGTAGTATTCCGACAGTGCCTCTTCCAGGGCTGCCAGTTCCCCTCCCGAAAGTTCCCCCTGTCCTTCCAGGATTGCTACCCGGGGTTTGGAGGTGTTGATCAGCTTGTCCATAGCATTCCCCAGGTTGTATTCCAGCGCCTGAATGGAGCTGTTGAGTACCTTCTGGGGGTCTTGTCCCAGCTGAGTCATCAGCAACTGGACCGGCATTTCACGCCCCTGGTAAACCACGATGGCTCCCGGGAAGATGATCAACTGGGAGGACTCTCCCTTGTTGGTTACCCGCAGATCGGTCGGTTGCAACCCCTGTTCCACCAGGAGGCGGTAGGTGTCGTTCCGCTCTTTGACATTGGGGCTAGCCGAGGGATCTACAAATTGATACTGGATGTGATCGCTATAAGCCCTGAATTCATTCAGCATCTCCCGTGTTTCGTTGGAAAGGCGCCGGAACCCTGAGGGAAGTTCTCCGTCAAGATAAACCCTGAAGAATACATCATCCTTCAGTCCTTTCAGTACGGACTTCACCGCAGGCGAGAGTGAATAGCGCTTTTCAGCGGTCAGGTCCACGCGTGTAAAAACAAACGAAGCAATGATGTTCACCAGCACAATGATCACAACCCCCAGAGTGACCTGAAGAACATTGTTCCGTTTAATATTCTGCTTTTTGTTATTTGCTTTTCGCATTTCGCTTTTCGCTTTTCGCTACCTCGCTATTGCCACGTCGCTTCGCTCCTCGCAACAAGTTTCACCATCTCACCACTTCCTGCTCTCCAGTTTCAGTTTTGTCAATAAGATGAACAGTACCAGCACACTGAGAAAATAGATCAGGTCGCGTGTATCGATCACACCCCGGCTCATCGACGAGTAGTGTGCATTTAATCCCAGCGACTGGATCAGCAATCCGGTTTTACCAGAGATCACGAACGTGTATAGTAATTCAAATCCGATATACATGAAGAAGGAAAGGAATACGGCAAGGATAAAGGAGACAATCTGGTTATCGGTGAAAGATGAAGAGAAGATCCCGATAGCCACGAAGACGCTGCCAAGCAGGATCAACCCGATATAGGATCCCCAGATACTCCCCAGGTCGAGGTTTCCGGGAGGCAGTCCAAACCGGTAGACGGTATAGACATAGATCAGGGTTGGGAGCAGGGAGAAACCCACCAGAACCACACCGGCACAGAACTTGGCAAGGATCACCTGGAGGTCGGTCAGCGGTTGTGTCATCAGCAGTTCCAGTGTTCCGCTTTTCCGCTCCTCGGCAAACGACCGCATGGTAATGGCCGGGATCAGGAAGAGGAACACGAAGGGTCCCAGCAGAAAAAGCCCGTCCACATTGGCATATCCGAAGTCAAAGATGTTGAACTGCAACGGAAATACCCAGAGAAAGAGCCCAATGGTCAGAAGAAACACGACGATCACAATATACCCGATCAGGGAATTCAGAAATCCGTTCAATTCCTTCTTGAAAAGCGTGTACATGGAGTTTTTCCCTTGGAAGTGCAAAGTTACACTTTTCGTTGTGATACCAGATGCCGCTGCTTCGTCGCTCCGCTCCTCGCAGTGACAATGATGCCGGATGCCGCTGCTTCGTCGCTCTGCTCCTCGCAGTGACAATGATGCCGGATGCCGCTGCTTCGTCGCTCTGCTCCTCGCAGTGACAATGATGCCGGATGCCGCTGCTTCGTCGCTCTGCTCCTCGCAGTGACAATGATGCCGGATGCCGGATAATTGCCAACTGCGGATTGAGGACTGAGGACTGAGGATTACTCTAGCTCTATCAATACCGATGTATCCGGCCGCAGTCCCAGCAGGCTGCTGGCGTCGCCGCGGTTGATCGCGATCTCGAGGTAGCCGCTGGTGCTGAAGAAAGCCAGCATTTCCCCTTCGTGGACATCCTGGTAGGATTTGCTGAGGCGGGTGATGCGGTAGGATGGGGAGCGGAAAGTGATGGTAAATTTCCGGTTCTTCACGGTGGATTTGAAGAGGTTTTCGGTGATGTTGGCAAAGGCGTTGCCGGAGTGATCCACGTAGATCACCTTCCCTTTGATCTGATTGCCGCTGATCACCGGCTGAAAAGCCATTCGGGTCAGTACCTTATCCTTCCTGTGTCCGAGCTCCTCCATGGGCTTCCCGGCCGCGATGTGGCAGGCGGCCTTCACAAAGACATCCCGGGTAGAGAAGGTGAAGTAGTCGGAGTCCTGCAGGATATCCAGTTCGATGATTTTCTCCGGGGATTCATCGAAGATCAGGGAGAAGATGCCATTGTCGGCTGCCACAAAGTAGTGCCCTTTGTGCAGCACCAGGGTGTGCGGACTTTCGATGGAAGCTTCGGTGTTGATCCCGATGATATGTACGGTGCCTTCGGGAAAGTTGGGATAAAAGTTCCGGATGATGAACGCCGCCTGGTTGAGATCAAAAGAGGGAATGTCGTGTGAACCGTCCACGATCACAGCATCGGACAGCTGGCGAAGGATAGCCCCTTTTACGGCTCCGTGGTAGTGATCTTTCCATCCCCAGTCGCTGGTCAGCGTGATGACAGCCATTGATTTATTTGTACTTTTGCGAATCAAAGGTATATATTTTTTACATGAGCGAAAAAATTATCCGGATCGAGTCGGCCGACCCTCTGGAGATCTTTGGTGTAAACGATCAGAACCTGGAAGAAGTGCGTAGTTTCTATCCGAAACTGAAGATCATTGCCCGTGATAACGAGATCAAGGCGATCGGGGAAGAGTCGTTATTGCTTGAATTTGAAGAGAAGTTCGCCACCCTCATGCTGCACTATGAAAATTTCGGCCGGCTGACCAAAGGTGACATTACCTATATCCTTGCTTCCGATAACGGGGATCTCCCGTTGAAGCCTGAAGGGCACCAGAGCGGGGTCCTGGTCCATGGTCGCAACGGATTGCTCATCCGGGCCCGTACTCCCAATCAGCGAAAGATGGTGGAGGCGATTGACCACGATGACCTGATGGTCGCGATCGGGCCCGCCGGGACCGGAAAAACCTACACGGCTGTAGCTCTGGCCATCAGAGCCTTGAAAAACAAGGAAGTCCAGCGGATTATTCTGACCCGGCCTGCTGTGGAAGCCGGGGAGAACCTTGGATTTTTACCGGGCGACCTCAAAGAGAAGCTCGACCCTTACCTGCAACCGCTCTACGATGCGCTGCGCGACATGCTTCCCACCCAGAAATTGCTGGCTTTCCTGGAAGACGGCACCATCGAAGTAGCTCCGCTTGCCTTCATGCGCGGACGAACACTGAACAATGCGTTTGCTATCCTGGATGAAGCACAGAATACCACACCCGGACAGCTGAAGATGTTCCTGACCCGGATGGGAGCATCGGCCAAGTTCATCGTCACCGGCGACATCACACAGGTGGATCTTCCCGAGAAGCAGCAATCGGGACTCATCCACGCCCAGTCCATCCTGAACAATATCCCCGGTATCTCGTTTGTCTACCTCGACGAAACCGATATCCTCCGGCATAAACTGGTGAGCCGGATCATCAGGGCGTATTCCAAATAGTGCCATGGTGCAGTGGTGCCATGGCACCACGAAAAAGTTCTATCTTTGCGACAACCAAATCTTTTCCTCATCATGCAGAATGTAATCCTCAAAACTGAATTCCATTTCCCCGGACAGAAGAGTCTCTACAAAGGGAAAGTACGTGACGTATATAACATCGATAACAAGTACCTGGTGATGGTCACCTCCGACCGCATCAGCGCGTTTGATGTGGTTCTGCCCCGCGGGATCCCCTATAAAGGACAGGTTTTAAACCAGATTGCAGTGAAATTCCTGGATGCCACAACCGATATCTGTCCTAACTGGAAGATCGACAGTCCGGACCCCAGCGTTACCATTGGAAAATATTGCACACCCTTTCCGGTGGAAATGATCATTCGCGGATATCTCACCGGGAGTTCCTGGCGATCATATAAAAACGGTTCCCGTGCAATTTGCGGCATATCCATTCCCGATGGCATGAAAGAGCACGAACGATTCCCTGAGCCGATCGTCACCCCTACCACTAAAGCCACAGAGGGACACGATGAGGATATCTCCAGAGAGGAGATCATCAGGCAGGGCCTGGTATCTGCAGAGGATTATACCTTACTGGAGAAGTATACAAAGGAACTCTTTCAAATAGGAACGAAAATGGCGAATGAGAAAGGGCTGATCCTGGTCGACACCAAATATGAGTTCGGGAAAGGAGACGACGGGCGCATCTACCTGATCGATGAAATCCACACACCCGATTCCTCCCGTTATTTTTACCTGGATGGATATGAAGAGCGCCAGGCAAAAGGCGAACAGCAGAAACAGCTGTCGAAAGAGTTCGTGCGGGAGTGGTTGATGGCGAATAACTTCATGGGAAACAAGGGGCAGCAGGTTCCTGAAATGACAGATGACATTGTGAACCAGATTTCCGAGCGCTACATCGAGCTCTACGAGCAGATCACGGGAGAGAAGTTTGTGAAATCCGATACTTCTGAGGTGATCAAGCGCGTGGAGAGAAACATCACCGATTGGTTGCAAACTCATTAATTGACAATTGATAATTGACAATTGATAATGATTCCTTTATGAAAAAGGACAATGTTATCAAAGCAAAGAGTTATGCTTTTTCACTCCGGATAGTGAAACTTTATAAATTCCTATGTGAGGAAAAAAAAGAATATACCCTCTCTAAGCAAATATTAAGAAGTGGAACTGATATAGGAGCCTTAGTCAGAGAGAGTGAACATGCAGAAAGTAATGCAGACTTCATACATAAACTATCGATATCCCTGAAGGAGGCAAATGAAACTGACTATTGGCTAAATATTTTAAAAGATACGGGGTACATTGAACTGAAACTGTTCCAATCTTTATTAAAGGATAACAATGAACTGCTTAAACTTCTAACTTCTATAATCAAAACCTGCAAAACCAAATAATTATCAATTCTCAATTCTCAATTTTCAATTATCAATGATTCCGTTCTCCCCGCCCCGGATGGATAAAAAGATCGCCGACGCCGTCGTTGAAGCGCTCTATTCGGGGTGGATCACCACCGGCCCGCGGACGAAGCAGTTCGAAAAGATGCTTACAGAATACGGGGGACACGCGGCTACCCTGTGTGTCAGTTCGGGTTCAGCGGGACTGGAGCTGATGCTGCGCTGGTTCGGCATTCAGGAAGGGGATGAGGTGATCGTGCCGGCTTACACCTATTGTGCCACTGCCAATGTGGTGGTTCATTGCGGGGCGAAGGTGGTCTTCGTGGATGCGGGTGAGGATTTCAATGTCTCGTTAAAAGCCATTGAAAAAGCGATTACTCTCCGCACCAAAGCGATCATTCCGGTGGATGTGGCCGGATTCCCCTGCGACTACGATACAATCAATGCCCTGGTGAAACGGTCCGATATGCTGAAACAGTTCCGCCCGGCTACCCGGGAGCAGGAATTGCTCGGGCGGATCCTGGTGCTTTCGGATGCTGCCCATTCGATCGGAGGACAATACAAGGGGAAGCGTACCGGTAACCTGACTGACGTCACCGTTTATTCATTCCATGCTGTCAAGAACCTGACGACAGCTGAAGGAGGAGCCGTGTGCCTGAACCTTCCTCCACCGTTTGACAATGAAGCGGTTTACGGGAAATTGAACATCGCATCCCTGCACGGACAGACCAAAGATGCCCTGGCTAAAACACAGATCGGGAGCTGGCGGTACGACATCGTGGAGGCGGGGTATAAATACAATATGACCGACCTTCAGGCAGCTATGGGAATGGTGGAACTGGGACGGTACGACGCCGATATGCTGCCCCGGCGGAAAGCCATTTTCCACCGTTATGCCGATACTATTAGCAATTACCCCTGGGCTCAACTCCCCACGTTTGAGACCCCGGAAAAAACCTCCTCATACCACGTTTTCCTGCTTCGCATCAGGGGCATCACGAAAGAGCAACGCGACCGGATCATAGCCGGGATCTTCAGGCGGGAGGTGGCGGTGAATGTCCACTTCGTTCCTCTGCCCTTGATGAGTTATTACAAGGATGCCGGATACCGGATGCCGGATTATCCGGTTTCGTTTGATAACTTTTCCAGGGAGATTACTCTGCCGGTTTATTACGATCTGACGGATGAGATGGTGGATACGGTTGTACGAGCGGTGGTGGAGGCGGTGGAGGAGGTGGTGAGGTAATTGATAATTGATAATTGATAATTGAAAACGAGGGACATGGATTATATGATTGAACAAGAGTACCTTTTGCTTCACAACATCATTTACGGAGCCATTGAATTTGCCGACGATCTGGGAATCAAACCTCATAAGGATTTTGACCTTATCTGCCATGTCCTTGAACCGGACGATTCAGATGAAGAGTAAGACCTTCCAGGTTTTTAAGACAGGGAAAGGTCCAGTACAGTTAATAATAAGGTCTTAAATAGTTTGATTATTGTTATATTTGGGAAAATTTAGGTTAGTAGTCTGATCAACCTGTTTTCCCGATGCCCGAACAGCCGAAATTGGAGCGATTGCTCCGGTTACCGATACATCGAGACATTAAAATCTGTAGGATTTATTTTTTGTAAAGAGGGCGAATTTTACAGCATCGACCGAAACAGTCCTTATCTGAGAAGCATCGGAGATCTGCTTCATTTCACACCGGAAGAGTCATGGATACTGAATAAAGCCATTCTCGCTCTGGAAGATGAGATCCCGATCAAACAGAATTTGGCTAAGAAACTCTATGCCTTATATGACCTGAAAGGATTCCCCTACCCTGTTGTCAGGCGCGAGAATTCCGAACGGATCATCGCCCTGATCAGGGCAATAGAAGAAAAACACAGGGTTATCCTCCAGGCCTATCAGTCGGCAAATAGCAGTACCATATCCGACCGGAAAGTAGAGCCATTTGCCTTTACATTGAATTATGGCTATATCTGGTGTTATGAAACGGAAACAGACGAAAACAAGTTATTCAAAACCGCCCGGATCACACAGGTGATCAATACCGGAGAACCCTGGAAGGCAGAAAAAGCACACCGGGAACTACTCACGGATGTCTTCAGGATCTCCGGCGAACAGGAGATTCCGGTGAAACTCCGGCTATCTATGCGGGCAGCAAATTTATTGATGGAAGAATACCCCCAATCGGAAGAATATATCCGATCCGAACCGAATGGGACCTACTTGTACGACGGTTGGGTAAGCAGTTTTGAGGGCGTTGGCCGGTTTATCCTGGGTTTGCCCGATGACATTGAGGTCATGGAACCCGTTTCATTGAAGAGCCAACTCAGTGCCCGTATCTCCGGAAAAAAGTTTTGAACATCCAGAGGATTGACAGAAGTTGACAAATACGCATACTACCTTTGACGAATGAGATTTTTATTGACATTAGAACGAACAAACAAGGACGAACGGGTGATCCCGATCAATTACCACTATGAGATCAGCGCCTGGATCTACCAGGTGATCCATGATGGAGATCCAGTGTTTTCGAAATGGTTGCATGAGATGGGATATGCTGATGACAAGAAGCGATTTCGTTTGTTTACCTTCTCCCATCTGATCATTCCGAAACGGAAGATTCAGGGAGACCGGATCATTATTCATTCCGATGACATCCAGCTCATTGTCTCTTTTTTACCATTGGATGCCATCAACCATTTCATCCAGGGATTGTTCCGGCATCAGGAGTTAAGGCTGGGTGACCGGCAATCACAGGTACCGTTCCGGGTGATCTCTGTGGAGGGTATTATCGAACCGGAATTTCGGGATGAGATGTCTTTCCGGTCTTTATCCCCTATCCTGGTATCCATGAACATTCCCGGCGAAAAATATGCCCGGTATCTATCTCCTGAGCATCCTGAATTCGGGGAGTTGTTTTTCCGGAATCTCCGTGAAAAATGGAAAGCCTTTTCCGGAAAACCGTATGATACGGGTGAATCTGAAGAAAGACTAACTATTTCCTCACCGATAAAGAAGAAAGGCATCCTGATTAAAGCCGGAACACCCATGGAATCGAAACTGATCGGATACCAGTTTGATTTCCGGCTGGACGCTCCAGCTGAGTTGATCCGGATCGGGTATTATACCGGCTTTGGCGAGAAGAACAGCATGGGTTTTGGGTGTGTGGAAATAAAATAACCAGGTGTGAATCATGGATTTTAAGCAATTATTCGACAAAACAGATAACGCCGTCAAACTGCAATTTCTGAAGGAGGCGCTGCAGAAAAATGAGGCGTTGCGAAACCAGTTTGCCATGTATTGCCATTCGGCTAAAACCACTGATGGCATCAACAACATTGAAAAAAAACCGGAGAAGATCATTTCCGAAGCCTTTAAGAAGATGAAAGCGGAGTTGGAATCGCTTGATTTTGAAAACATCGACTGGAGCGACTATGTTCCACGGCACAGTGGTTATATTCCCGAGTATGAAGCCGTCGATGATATGGCTGAGGATCAGCTCAATGATCTTTTTTCTATATGGAAGAATCCTTTGCAGGACTTGATCCTGAATGGGCAGATGCTCAGGGCTACCTGCGAACTGCTTGGCGCTTACGATGCCTGCTTTGTCGTGGATATCCCGGGTGGCGATGACATTTTCGGGGACATGACCAGTGAACTGCTTCAGCGACATCATCTGTTACTTCTGGATCTTATCCATGACGCCGCAGGCGCCGTGACTTCAGCAAAACAGGCGGCAGGAGTGGCCGAAGCGTTGTTCAGTCATTATCATAAGAAGCACCGGGGCATGCAGGACTATCTGAAACATTTTGAGCCCTGGATGATCAATGTTGCCGGCGACCGCGAATCGGCTGAGCTGATTCATAGCGCAATGCAAAAAAACTCTATCGCCGAATCATTATTGCCAGGACTGGTGGTCAAGTTGTATTCATATCATGACGACCCGGAGGCATGGGTGAGGAAATCGGAGCAATTCATTTATGACGATCTGGATGTGGCAAGGCAACTCCTGTCACATTACTGGCTTCATGCTCCGGGTTTGTTTCTTGAACACGGGAAGAAGTTATTCAAAATGCATCCCTATGAACTCTGCGATTTTTTCCGCGAGCGGCTTTTTCCGATGTTCGACCAGGAATTTTTCACCGATGTTTTACGGTATGAGACCATACACAAAAGGAGTGTGGTGTTGTACGAGGAACTTCGGGAATACCTCGATGATGCGGGAAAACAGAAGTTTATTGACGAGGTCAGGGAGGAAGATGTTTTCTGGGTAAGGGTTCTCGCCATGGAACAGCGATTTGATGAAATCCTGGCACATGTAAAAAAGGAGTTCAGGCACACGTGGCATTTCACCGAATTGATCTCCCCGATCCTGAACATTTTCCCGCTGGATGCCTTCGATATGATCACGCAAAACATCAACTACGCGATTACGCATGAAAAAGGAAGGGATACATACCGGCGTGTGTGTGAGTGGCTGCAATTGGCGCAGCAGATCAAACAGGAACAAGATAATGTGAAAAATTTAATCCAGACCCTTTACAACCGCAAACCCGCCCTCCCAGCCTTGAAAGAGGAGATGCGGAAGGCGGGGGTGGTGGGATAAAACCCCAGACCTTCCAGGTTTTGGAAACCTGGAAGGTTTAAAAAAATAAACCATGCAAAAATACCTTACCCAACTCCTGGAAGATTTGGAAGCCGCCGCAAACAACCCGCCGCAGGCTACCTATATTGAGATTCCGCCACACTTGGAATCCCTTCCGGATGCAGCGGAACTTGCGTTGGTTCCTTTTAAGCCGATCTCGGAATGGACCGGGATCGATCAAAAGGTATTCCCGGAGATGATCCAGCTATTAGCCAATCAAATGGAGAAACTCAATCAGGCAATCTTCCGGGTATTGGAAAGCATCCATGTGGAAATCATAGATCTTCCGGAAGAGATTCCCCCTGAAAGGTTGTATGATGTGATCACCTGGTGCTGGGATGAACCGGTCCAGTACCTTCCCTCCACTGGTTTCGACCTGGAACTTTGCATCGGCGACCCGCAAACCTGTCCCTACGGTGAACTTTGTGATTGTGATACCCAGGGAGAATTTCCCGACGATGAAGCCGACAGGCCTCCCCTCAATACAACGGATAATAATTTCATTATACCTTTTTAATACACTCTTTGCACCCCAGACCTTCCAGGTTTCTAAAACCTGGAAGGTCTTTCAAAACCAAAATCCTATGCCAAAACAACTCCCGTCAAAATCCCCTCTTGCCGCTTCCCTCCCCTCCCTCTCCCGGGAAGCCCTGGAGAAAATCCTCAGTGATCTCTACGAAAAATTCGATACCGTCCGGAATTTCATTGATTTGAAAATGACCGGAAACAGTGATCCGTTGCTTAAAAAATACAAGAAGCTGATCAAAAACCGGTTGATTGAAGACATCGAAGATGGTACCAATGGATTAGTTGAAGCCGAAGAAGCTGTCAGAGAATTTTTATTATTCAGTCCGGCTCCGCGTGACCAGGCCGATGTTATGCTCTTTTTCGTGGAATCAGCCGTTTTCTGTATAGCCGATTATGGAGACCTGTATTATGAGTTTTATGAAGAAGCGGAGAACATGTTTGAAGAAGCGCTGAAATTCATCAAACATCATCGGCTGTTGGTTGAATACCAAGAGCGGGCCGAAACAGTTGTACAGAATTCAGCCGATTTCGGATATGGCTTCCATGATTCGTTGGGAGATACATTCAGCATATACTATGACAAAGGAAAATCCAGGAAAATGCCGGTGGTCAAGAAACCGGAAGCGATAAAAAAAATAAAAAAAGCCATGCCAAAGAAAGCTGGTTCATGATTATTTATTACCTTTGTGCAAACAATAAACCCCCTTTTTAGGGGTCTTTAGTATATACAAAGGATATGGTAAAAGGAACAAAGATTTATAACAGGCTTCCGGACAAGTATCTTGATTTTATCAAATTAATGGATGATCAGGAAGTTTCGGTTTTTACAATTGCTCAGGCAAGCAAATGGACTCAACAAAGCAATGTTGAGATACAGGAGATGTTACAGAATCTTACGCGAAAAGGAATTGCCATAAGGTTGGAACGTGGCAAATATGCGCGCTATGGGTTTCGGAACGACAAAGTAATCGGAACGTTTATTGCCGAAAATAGCGCTATCGGATACTGGAGCGCGATGAATCTGCATGGAATGACAGAACAGATCCCAAACGTTGTATTTGTTCAATCACCAAAACTAAAAAGAGCGTCAATCTTGTTTAATGTTCAGTACCGGTTTGTTCATATTCAATCAAAAAGACTATTCGGGATTACTCAATTCGGATATGGGAATGAGACATACCCAGTTACCGATAAGGAAAAGACCATGCTCGATTGCTTTGATCTCCCGGTTTACACTCCCGGGTACGACACCTTGATCCGCATGTTTTACCACGGAGATTTGAATCCTGAAGTCCTGATAAACTACGGCGAACGGCTTGGGAATCTGTCGGTAATGAAGCGAATGGCTTTCCTGTCGGAACTGTTCAATATGCCTGATTATTCTAGGTTCCGTGAATCTGTTACCCGGAGGATGAACAATCGCTATACCGTACTGGATCCAACAGGACCAGATGAAGGGGAGTTCATCAAAACATGGAAAATCCGCCTCAATCTTTCGAGATCCCAGTTAATGGATATTATACAATAGGAAATCATATGATCCTTCGCTCAGAAATTACGCGACTCGCCCGTGAGCAGGGTGTCCCTCCTTCAACCATTGATAAAGATTGGGTGCTCGGTCATTTTATCGCTGGCATATTCCGGCAGGAATGGGCAAAGTCTTGGTACACACCTTCCTGTTGGTTCCCTCCCCTCATTTACTTTGGTGGTTGAAGAGTTACAAAGGATCATAAAACCGTATTTCCAATGACTCCATGATTACAGGCACTCACATCAGCTATTACCTCGTCTGTCACCAGAAACTCTGGCTGTTTGCCAATGGCATCCAGATGGAACACACCTCCGAACTGGTTGCCGAAGGCCGTCTGATCCACGAAACTTCCTATCCACAGCGGTCGGAACGGTACCAGGAGTTGGAGATTGACGGGATCAAAATCGACTATTATGATGCCCGTAATAAGGTGATCCACGAAGTAAAAAAGTCGGACAAACTGGAAACGGCCCACGAGTGGCAGTTGAAATACTACATCTATGTATTGGAACGAAATGGAGTGGAAGGGGTGACCGCCATTCTCGAATACCCCAAACTCAGGCGAACGACGTTACTCCCTGGCATTGGATCTGGCAGAGATCTTCAAGCCTATGCTGGTCGATCGCCTGATCTTCAGGTTGGTCAACAAACGGGAAATCCAGGAGAAACATTTTGAAAAACAACTCAACCAATGTCTGCTCAATCCCACCGGTAAGAAAATATTTGTCACCGCATGGGAAGAACGGTTAAAAGAGACGATCCAGCACCGCAGCCTGAAACGCCAGGTAAGCTACAAACACCTTGTTCGACTCGAATGTTATAAACTCATCAAACACCTCTTAGGGATGGAAGAGTACAAGCCCTTTAAGATTTATTGGTAAAAGAACTTAATCAGATCCTCAACTATTGGAAAGTCGAATGAGAAACGAATGAAAGACGAATGAAAGACGAACTTTAACGAGAGCTTATCTGTATGTACACGATCCTTGTCTATGATATAGGAGAGAAGAGAGTGGGCAAAATGGTGAAGCTTTGCCGGAAATACCTGCATTGGATTCAAAACTCCGTATTTGAGGGAGAGATCACGGAGGTCAAACTGAAAGAACTCAAACACCATGCACGGTACCTGATGGATGAAGAGGTCGACAGTTTGATTATTTTCAGCAGCAGAGACCAGAAATAGCTTGAGAAAGAGATTATTGGCAAAGAACGAAGTACCCTTGACCACATCTTATAAGTTGTCGATCAGATAATTGTGTATCTTTGATCTTGTTCTTTGACATCATGGAATTTATAACAACCTATCTGTCAGTATTCTATCTGATTGTCGATACCCCGGGATTTTCCAATGACTGATGATCGACAACCTAAATCCAAAAAATAACATCCAATATAATTTTCTATTATGCTATTTATCAGCCAAATACAAAAATACCCTAAACGGCTATCAATCGTACCAAAGTGGAATTGAAATGCGGAAGCGCGACTCGAAAAACAACGCATTCAAGAAAAAATTGAAAAAAATTGAAAAAAGTGTCCATCCAACGTATAACCTTTTGCCCCTAAACCCGATTAATGGGTGTTAAAAGTTCAATTATTCACCCATTAATTTAAACTTTTATGAAAAATCTCAACAACAATCAGGTCCTCACACTCGACAACTATTGTTCAAGGGGTTTCTTCCCTTACAGTAAAATTGGCGGCAAGGTCTTTGTATGCGCTTCCGATGTTGAAGATTACCTCACCACCAACATCATCCGAAAGGAGGTCAAGTCATGATACGCCAGGGTTTTATTCCATCTATATTCAATTACTGTGACCAGTGGTGCAGCCGGTGTTCCAAGTCAACCCAATGCCGGTTTTTTGCTAACGAACAAGAACAGCATCTGGTTGATGTTGAACAGAACATCAAGAGCGAAGAACTCTATATAAAAATTGCAGAAAATCTTTCTGATGCCATTGGAATACTGGAAGACCTGTCGTCAAAATTTGGGATCAACCTGAACGATCTGTTACCTGGTCCCCCGCCTACTCTTCCGGAAAGTCATAATGACCTGATTAACCAAGCCACTATCTATGGAATGGAGGTAAACCAATGGCTCAATGAGTTTCAGAATTATGTGATACATACATTCGAACTGACCGGAGATAATGGGAAACTCTCGTTTCCTGTTGTCATTGAGGCGGTTGATGTGATTCGATGGTACAGTATTCTGATAGGGGCAAAGATCAGTGGGGCCTCCTACCGGCTTGACGAAGAAGATGAGTATAACATGACCGGTTCTGCCAAGGTGGCTCTGATCGGTCTGGATCGGTCGATGGATGCGTTTACCAAAATTTTAACAGAAATGCCACAATATGAAGATTCCATATTGGTTTTTCTCGCTAAACTTGCAATCATAAAACAGGAAGTAAACCAACTTTTCCCAGATGCAGATTCATTCAAACGACCGGCGTTTGATTAACAGACCTTCCAGGTTTAAAAAACCTGGAAGGTCTATCCGCCTTTCCGATATCCTCCTCTCCCTGACCGGCCTGCTGATCCTCTCCCCTATCATGCTGGTTGCCATCCTTATTATCTCTCTGGATTCCCGTGGGCCGGTTTTTTTCCTCCAGACCCGTGTGGGGAAGAATGGAAAAGATTTCAAGCTGATCAAGTTCCGGACGATGATACCGACTGCCCGGAAACAGGGAGATCTCACAGTGGGTAAACGCGACAACAGGATCACCCGGGTGGGGATTCTTCTCCGGCGGTACAAACTGGATGAGATCCCGCAGCTGATCAACGTACTGAAAGGGGAGATGAGCCTGGTGGGGCCACGGCCCGAGGTCAGGAAGTATGTGGACCTGTACACGGAGGTGCAGCAAAAGGTGTTGTCGGTAAGGCCCGGTATCACAGATTACGCTTCCATCGAATACATCAACGAAAACGAGATCCTGGGGAGATCAGAGAATCCCGAACAGATCTACATCAACGAGGTGATGCCGGCGAAGATCAGATTAAACATGCAGTTTATCGATCGGCCTACCATCGGCAATTATTTCCGAATTATCTGGAGGACTTTAATCCGGGTTTGTACCTGAAAGGAATCTCTCGTTCCATCTGGTTTTAGCATCCGGTCATTCCTCATCCCTCATTCCTCATTGTCAAAAGCCTCTTTCATCATCACAAGAATGGCATTGAGCTCGTCTATGCGTTCGGGATTTCCAAGCTGCGTGTAAGTTAAAATCATATTGTTAATCAGGCGAAGGATGATGTCGATGTTGGAACAGGGCGTGAAGAAAGAGGGTTCAGGTTTTAATTGCATCTGGCGGATAAAGAGGTCGATCTCCCTGCGGGTAAAGACCGCTCCCTTGTTGAAAGGGTTAACGTAAAAGAGCACCTCTCCGGGTGTTCCCTGGGGCTGGCGGAGCTCAGAGGTATAGGCCAGAATGAAATGCTGGGGCAGGTTTACTCCAAATACCGGGATCTTCAGCCGCTGCGCCAGCACGATGTACAGAATCCCCAGGGTCAGCGGATTCCCTTTCCGGGTCTCCAGCAGAGTGTTGATATACTGATTGGTAGGTGCATAGAGGTTGATCCTGTTCCCTTCGAATTTATGCATATCGAACAGGATGTGATTGAGCACTTTTACATTTTCCAGAGCCGTGAGGTTATCATTCAGTTCCAGCCAGGCATCCATCTTCATTTGCTCAATCTTCACCACGATCTCTTCGGCATTCAGTTCGGGATAGTGGATCATGGAGACCAGAAGAAACCCTTTCAGCAGGTCGGATGATCCGAACTTCATCCAGTCGACCACCTGATGGCGGAATCCATCCTGCTGGATCTTGTGAATGATCCCCTCGATCCGGGACTGTACCAGTTGATCAAAACTATTTTCCCAGGCCTGCTCCAGAGGGGGAACAGCCTGCTCTCCAAAAACAAAGATCTGTTCCCGGATAAGCTGAAAGGTTTTATCATCAGGTTCATCCAGGAGGTGGATCAGGGCCGAAAGCTGATTCGCGTCATCGTTCATAGGGAATAACAAAGATACGAAATCGCGAGGCGAGCGACTTCTTCATTTTCGGTTTATAAAATCAGCTTCCACCCAGTAGATATTAGATGCGTTATTGGGTTCGTTGTACCTGCTGAAAAAGAGGTACTTGCCATCCGGCGAGAGCGTCGGACAGGTTTCCGGGAATTCCGTGTCAATGGATCCATTCAGCTTCTGGGGTTCACCCCAACCGTCATCTTCCCGGTAACTGATATAGATATCCCCCTTGAAATCGAACAGCATGAACTTCTCATCCGGTGAGATGAACGGGTGAACACCGAATAGGAGGATCTTTTTCATAATTGGTTTCTGCTAATTATAAGTATTACAAATATATCAAATTCGAAAAACTTCTCTATTTCGCTATTTTTGTATGATGAAGATTGAAATCATTAACATCGGCGACGAAATCCTGATCGGCCAGGTGATCAATACCAACGCGGCCTGGATGGCGGAGGAGTTGAACCGGAACGGATTTAAAGCGTATCAGTTCACTGTTTTATCCGACAACAGGGAGCATATCCTGCAGGGGCTGGAGGAGGCCGGTAACCGGGCCGGTCTGGTACTGGTCAGCGGAGGGATCGGCCCTACCAAAGACGACATTACCAAGCAAACCATCTGTGAGTTTTTTGATACGAAACTGGTGTTCAACGAAGAGGCCTTTCAGAATATCGAAGCCCTTTTTGCCCGGAGAGGTTACGAAGTCACAGCGTTAAACCGCAAGCAGGCTGAACTGCCCGGGAGTTGTATCTCCCTGCCCAACCGGATGGGAACTGCCCGCGGTATGTGGCTTGAAAAAGTACGTGAGACGTCAGACGTAAGACGTAAGACGAAGGAAGAAGGAAGAGGGAAGAGGGAAGAAGAACAAAAAGCGAAAAATGAAAATCGGAGATCGGAGATCGGAGATCGGAGATCCACCATCTACATCTTCCTCCCCGGTGTTCCCTTCGAGATGAAGGACATGTTCACCCGCGAAGTGATTCCCCGGCTGAAAGAACGGTTTGCTCCGCAGGCGATCGTTCACAAAACGGTTTTAACGCAGGGTATGGGAGAATCGTTTATGGCCGATATCATGAAAGAGTGGGAAGAGAACCTTCCGCGACATATCAGATTGGCTTACCTGCCGCAACCGGGGATCGTCAGGCTCCGGCTTACGGCTACAGGCCCGGATGAAAAGGCACTTCAGCAGGATGTGGAGACGGAAATTCTCAAACTCCAGCAGCTCATTCCCGAACTGATCTTCGGGTACGATAACGATACCCTTGAAACCATTGTCGGACAACTCCTGATGCAGAAAAAGCAGACCCTGGCAATTGCCGAAAGCTCAACCGGAGGAACCATCTCCCACCTTATTACTTCCGTCCCGGGAAGCTCCGTCTGGTTCCCCGGATCGGTGGTGGCCTACTCCAACCGGGCGAAAGAGGACATGCTCTACGTTAAAAAGGATACCCTTGAGACCCACGGTGCTGTAAGTGAACAGGTGGCGCTGGAGATGGCGCTGGGTGCAAGGAGCCGTTTCCGAACCGACTGGGCCATTGCCACCACCGGCATTGCCGGCCCTACAGGCGGAACCCCTGACAAACCGGTTGGAACAGTATGGATCGGCATTGCTACTCCAACTGGCGTATCTGCAAAACATTTTCTCTTTGGCGACAACCGCGAACGAAATATCCGGCGCACGGCGCTGACGGCGTTGAATCTGCTGAGGAAGGAGATCCTTAAATTTTTTATCGAAATCCCTTGACTTTTTCATTTTAATAGTTTTATATTTGTAAACTTCATTTTTTTTGAAGTATATAAAAAACTGAAGGTCATGAATAATCATTCAAAACTTCGGATGTCCGTTGGCCTCTTTTATCCAATCACCATCATCTGCTGTTACATTATCGCCATCATGGAATGGGGCATCCGAAGGGGGCTCATCCATGAGGGAGAGGAGATCGCTCAAATGCCATTCCTGACCTATTACATTTGTGGAGCCTTCTTTATCGGGATGGGGATCTTCCAATGGTTCAAATACCGGCTCTGGATCTACCCGGTGCTTGGACTGCTGGTAGGGTTTTTATACATCCAGGGCCCGGTCATGCTGACGCAGAACCTACAACTTCAACCAGCTCTGCCAGTCGCTCGGTGAGGTATTCAAACGGTTTCTGGCCTACTATGAACAGGGACTGGAAGCACGTATCATCACGGAGTTAAAAACTGCACGGTGAGACTATCAGGGAAAAAACGAAACCAGAATACTAATTTGCAAGAACCCAAACAAATTAACAGATGAAAACAGTACAATTAATAATCTACTGCTTCCTCCTCGCCTTTATTCTTCCTAAATGCGCAAGTGCTCAAACGGAACAAACCGCAAAAACCGGAGAAAAGACTTACTACTACGGGGTGGAGATCAACGACGTCCTTTGCGGTTATGCAAAGGTGACTTCCATCCCTGAAGTGAAGGACGGGAAAACGATCCAAAAGCAGGAAGGGAATGTCACCGTGAAACTCTCCGTGTTAGGAGGCGGGGTCGATATGACCATCACCTACCTGTACCTGACGGATCCTGTCACCGGACAATTTTTTTACAATACAACAACGATTGATCAGGGAGGTAACAGGATGGATTTCTCGTCGGAAGTGAAAAGGGACAGCCTGGTCTTTGAATCGGTTTCAGGTCAGGATAGAAAAGCCTTTGCGATAACCCCGGACCTCATTCTGGAGGGTCCTCTCACGACCAGTCATATCATGAATGATTTCATCAAAGGCAGCGTCCAGGAAAAAACTTACAGAATTTATGATCCTAACAGGGGTGATGTTTATGAAAAGACATACAGGCGTGCGGGGGAGGAAGAGCTTGAACTGGCAGAGAAAAGATACAAATGCCTGGTTCTTGATGAAATGAATCCTGCGCTTGGGGTGACAGCCAAACAATGGTACGATATCGCCACTGGCCTGAATGTCCAGACCGTGATCGCCAACCGGCGGATCTATCTGACCGATCCTTCCGTAGTTAAAAACATCACCACGGCAAACCTGGACGACATGCTGTTTGCCCGGGTAAATACAAAGATCTCAGACATTCACAACATCGCTTATATGAAGGTGAAAGGGAAGATAAAATCAGCAGGGGAACTGATCACACCAGAGAGCCTTGAAGGTCCCGGACAGTCCTTCGCTGGCACCGTCACCGACAACCTGATTGACGGTATATTTGAGATGACGGCTGAACGGTTTGACGGGAACACTGCGCCTCCATTTCCCCCCGATTTTCACGGTGATCCGGATCTGGCTACGTACCTTAAACCGGAAAACCTGATCGAATCCAAGGACCCGATACTGGTGGAAAAAGCCAGGGAAATCACCACCGGATCGGCCAACTCATGGGAGGCTTCGAAAAAACTGAGTAAATGGGTGGCCGAGAACATCGAAGGGGCTGTTCCGGGAGGCACTTCCGCCATTAATACCTATAAAACCCGCCAGGGAGAGTGCGGTTCGCATTCGCGCCTGCTGACTGCCTTTTGCAGGGCAGTGGGCATTCCGGCACGGCTCTCGGTCGGATGCATGTACTCTTCCCTTTATGGAGGCAGCTTTGGACAGCACGCCTGGACGGAAGTTTACATGGGTGATGCCGGATGGATCCCGGTGGATGCAACAGCGTTTGAGATCGACTTTATCGATGCCGGACATATCCGGCTGGGAGAACAAACCTCTTTCAATCCCGAGGAGATGGAGATCCTCGAATACCGGATGGCCGATGGTGGCGTGATTACTGAAGGGGAATCCGTTCCTGCCGATTTTCAGCCGTACCCGGGAAAATATACCGACGTGGAGCGCAACCAGGTCTTCACCGTCCTTTTCCAGAATAACGGCCTGGCCGTCGACATCCCCGGACAGATGGTGCTGGCCCTGAATGAACCGGATGAACTGGGAAGATGGTTTCCGCAGATCACCCGGCAGTTATACTTCCAATTCCCCAAGAATACGGCAGGTTTGGTGGAAAAGATGATCCTTATGCAATCTGTTCCGGTCCCGAAAAAAAGAGAAAGCGACAGTACTCAACTGTATATTCCGGAAAACCTGAAAGCGTATATCGGCACGTACGCCATCCCGCAGGCGAATCTAACCATGAAGATTACTGCTGAGGAAGGGACCCTGTCGATCCCCGATCTGATTGGCCGGACAAAGAACCGCATCAAACTCCATGAAACAGCAAAAGGATGGGAGGATGAAAACGGCAGATACCTGGTGACCTTCGACCACAACGAACATGGAGAGGTTGTCCGGATGGTCGCCGTCCTCTCCTTTACTTTCCGAAAAGGCGAACCAGCCACCGCGATCATGGAAAAGGTGATCGAGGAGGAAGGAATCGAAAGAGGGATCAGAAGATACGAAGAGATGAGAGCCGAAAATCGCGGGGAATACATCTTCTCAGAACAGCTTATGAATGGTCTTGGTTACAGGTTGCTGAACCATGACAGGGTCCCTGAAGCCATCGAGGTGTTCAAGCTGAATGCCACAGAGTATCCAGGATCCTTCAATGTCTATGACAGCCTGGGAGAAGCCTATATGAAAAACGGCGACAAGGAGCTCGCAATTAAAAATTATAAAAAATCGCTGGAACTGAACCCGGAAAATGAAAATGGGAAGAAGATGCTGGAGCAACTGCAATCAGGTGAATAGCCATCTTCCAACGATACCATAAACAAGATACATAGAATGAGAAAACTAAAACCAGATACTTCCATCAGTGGCCTGTTGCCGGCGATCATGGCACTGTCTATCCTGGAATTGTTTTTAAAGAATGAGGAAGTCAGGATTATAGACAGGTTAGACTCATTAAGGTTGAATATTTTTTCCTGATACTGTACACACGCATGGACTTCAAACAGGCTGCCATATTGGGATCCTATATCTCGAAAGATTACGCCGAAGACCTCTTTCGGCTGCTAACGACGTATAAAAGCATCTCCGCTTCAGAGGCCGCATCACGCCTGGAGTTGCACATCAAAACGGTGCAGGATTTCCTGGAAGCCATGAGTGACCTGAGATTTCTGGATAAGGAGGAGGTCTATGAAAAAAAACGGCCCTACTTCCGGTACACCCTGAAGATGACAAAGATCTTCATGGAACTCGACCTTACACCATTGTTCCCGAAGGAGTCAGCCGATGACCGGACACAGGTGCGGATCAGGGAGCGCAAGAATGCCGGGGCCAGGTTTACAACATCAAGGAACAACCAGTACATCAGCAACGTGGTAATCTGGATCGGTCAGGGCCGGGAACGGGCCGAGCGGCGGATCAACCTGACTATCCCGCAGGGACAGTTTCTCTTCCATCTCCCCTTCCCCAGCGCTGACTTTAAGTCGGTTGGAGAGATCATGGAAAAAGCTGAGGTGGATCCCTCGAACCTTTCAGAAATACTGGACATTGTAGATGCCCTAATGGAATTCAAAGTCATTGAAACGACAACTTAAAACTTTATATCTTGAAAACAAGAAAAATTTTGCACCTTTAAATCCCTGCCGGATTGGTGCTGACAGCCATCTTTATCCTCGCCGGATGCGTTCCGAAAACGAACATCTGGGGAGATACCAAAACAGGAGCAATCCTGAGCTACCGGATGACAGAAGGAAAACCCTGCAGCTACCTGATAACGTCCGACGTTACCCAGGCGATGGAGATCAATGAGCAGAAACTCGAGGTGACCCTTAAGAGTTACCAGGAGTATACGTTCACTCCTGTCTCGTCAGGTACTGACCCGATTTCCATGACCGTCACCATCGATACCATGTCGCTCTATATCAAAACTCCCATGAACGAGATGACTCCAGGCATGGAGAATGTCATCGGGAAAAGTCTGGAGATGAAACTGTCGGCCCGGGGCGTAGAGTCTGAATACGATGACGCTGGAATCAGGGGAGAACTGGCTGAACATCTATGCAGATAACAAAGCAATCCTGGAGGGATATGAAAAAATTAAAGAGAGAGATTGTGCCAGGATCCGCGTGACGTTCACCGGTGTCTTACTAGGGAAAGGTTCCATGCAGGGAATCTATACGGAGACAACAGGAAAGGTCTCAGGAACCGATGTGGTTTGGTTCGATTATAAAAACGGCGTTCTGATAAAACTCCTGTCAAAAGGAAGCGCCACTTCGATAACGCAAACCAGCGGTGCGCAGAAGATGACGAGACCCTCAACCAGGGACGTGGTGAAGGAAGTGGAACTGGTAGACTAGCGGGAGGCAGGATGTGTTTTATTGGCCAGCTTTCACCTCCAGCAACCTCACATACCGTAATAAATAATGTTGTTCTGATACAACCTCAAGAGAAAAGGGTTCCAGTACTTTTTTCCAGTCTTTTGCCACGAAATCAAACGCATAAGGACATTCTACCGCCTTGAATATCCACCGGTGAAGGGCCGGCATGGCTTGCATATCGAACTCTGCAAAATCCAGCATGGCAAAAATGCCCCCGGGTTTTAAATGATTCTTAACATTTTCCAGGATCACATTTCTTACATCATGAGGAAATCCATGAATGACAAAGCTGACGAAGACGATGTCGGCCTTCTCTCCCAGTTCAAAAGGAATATCAATCCGTTGTTGACGGAACGTCACCCGGTTCTCATGCTCAAACCGTTTTTCAAATTGCTGTTGCATGATGGGCGACAAATCCACCCCGGTAATTTTTCCCGTTTCGCCCAGGTAGTTCAGCATCACCGCTGCATTCCGTCCGGTTCCGCATCCCAGATCGATAATGAAATCGGTCGGTTTGATGCCCAGATCGGCAATAGCCTTGTTCAAAAATTTACCATACTTCCCGACCGATAAGGTATTTAACAGGAAGTCGTAGTTCCGTGCAATAAATCGCGTCAGTTCAACGCCTGACTCCGGGTACAATTTTTTCTGCTTCATAATTCTTTCTCCTTAAGTCTCTGACAAATAATCTCTATGCCATAAAGCGATGCCTCTACTGACTAATCCTGACGGGATATTTCGGCTAATTTGCCATCTTTGCATGCCTCGTACGCTTGTTTCAACGTCATATTGTGAGCGTTCACGAATATTTTCATAGATAGCCGCTCAAGCGTTTTAGCCGCGGTTTCACCAGGTCCGTTTCCGGTGATCAGGACATCGGGGCTGAGTTCAAAAATTTTCTGTGCAGTGGCCGTTCCCGCTTTTTCTTCATTGAGATCGTACTTGTTGATCTCATGCATCTTTCCCGACTATTTTTTCAATCTGGTTCATGATTTGCTGCAGCGCTGTCCTCACCTGATCCATCTTATCGAAAACCAACTCTCCCCTGGAGTAATGCCCCGCTATCTCCTTATCAAAAGGAATTTTCGCTAACACAGGAATCGCTTCCGCTTCACAATAGGTTTCCACCTCTGAGTTTCCAATCCCATGGCGATTGATAACAACACCAATGGGTTTCTCGAGTTGCCGAATGGTCTCCGCCGCCAACCTGAGGTCATTCAAACCAAACGGTGTAGGTTCCGTGACAAGCAGCACAAAATCGGTCCCATTTTATGCTTCTGCATAGGTAATGCCTGCGCCGGGCAAAGCTCTGTACAGGCATAGCAACTATGACACAGTTCGTTAAATACGGAAATAAAGGTTCCGAGCTGAACGACGGCATGATATGCACATGTGCTACTGCAAATCCCGCACAACGTGCATTTCTGTTCGTCCCATTCCGGGATCATTTTGTACTGATCAGACAGTTCTTCAGTCGTCCCCCGGATAAATAAAAAATCATTTGGCTCTTCCACATCCAGATCGACAAGCAACGTTTTTTTTGTCTGGGCGAGGTAAACGGCAAGGTTAGTCGAGAGCAATGTTTTCCCGGTTCCTCCCTTCCCGCTGGCAATAGCAATCTTTAGCGGTTTATGGTCAGGCATCAATGATCACAGTAGTTCGCGTTCAGGACCAGCTTGTCTGAAAGGAACTCATCCACCAGCTCTTTTGCTTTTAACATCGGAGCGCCAACAAACACGTTGATTTTTTGTTCGTTGAAAAGATCGATTGCACGTTGTCCCATACCTCCGGCAATAACATCAGTTACACCATGCTCTGCAATCCATCTCGGATATAGTCCGGGTTGATGATCAGGTGGTGTAATTTCGTCTGAAAAGGGGATCCGTCTATCCGGATCATGCTCCATCCCGGAAACGGTTTCTCTTTCCCAAACCAGATCCTCCCCGGCCTCGTCCCATTCCTGGGTTTCGCCCTCTTCCATTGCCAAGATCACTTCCGGGATGATCGTTCCGAAGATCTTCCTCCTTGAATTAAAATGCTAATGATGATTTAATAACTCTATGATTTCTAGGATCTTCCTTTTTGGCTCACGCGCAACGATTTGTTGAATCTTTAAACTATCCAGCAACGATTTTATCTTTATCCCAAAATCACCGGAAATGATTTTCGATACATTTCTTGATACCATCAACTGAACAGACGCCGGACCAGCCCCTTCTTCCAGATTCCGGTTGGGGTTGGGGAAAATTTCTATTCCCTGCGTCTCTGTATCATAAACAACAAAGTAGGTACAACGTCCAAAACTGGAATCGATGTCAGATTCTAAAGAATTTCCGGTAGATGTAATCGCTACTCTCATGAGATTTGTCTAGTCCCGATACCGTCGTCTGACACGTTTTCCCCTGACTGGGAAAAACGTCTCTTTTTCTTCTTCCGTGAAATCGGTTATATCAACCCGGTCAATACCATTATCACCGCATAATGGACAACTGGTCAATTCTTTATCTTTTTCCGGATTGTTGAAATAGCAGTTGCATCCGGAACAGTGAAACCAGTCACTATCAAAATAAACTTTCCCCCCTTCAATCGATATCTGTCTGCCTTCAACAAAAGCCCGGGCTATTTTTTGAAGGGTAGCTGCATATATCCGTGTAAACGTGGGCCTGGATACCCCCATCAGGATCGACGCCTGATGATGATTGTACCGGTCATAGTCGCATAAACGCAACGCTTCATACTCTTCAAATAAAAGAATTACCGGCTCCGGATTCAGCCTGTTCAGGTCAGGCCCATAAGGCTTTAAACCCTTAATTATCGGCGGATTCAGGACTTTACGAAGAGTTTTAATTCTGGGTGACATATTGATTGTGAACAATAGTTCTCTGCAAAGATAATGAACTATTGTTCATTTAATAAAAATAGTTTAACCTTTTTGTTAACAGGTGGACCCGTTCCCAATGAGCCGGCGAACCACCAACATTACTATCTTTGTCCACCTGTTTCAACCTAAAGCTGAACCATGCAAGAGAAGAAAAAGCTCCATGTACTGTGGACCACCGGGGAGAAGGATGTGGCGATCCGGATGGTCTTTATGTACCTGATGAACGCCAAAGCTAACGGGTGGTGGGACGAGATCAACCTGGTCATCTGGGGGCCCTCCGCAAAACTTTCATCTGAGGATGAGGAGATCCAGGATGAGATTAGGATGTGCCTCGATAGCGGCATGACCGTCCAGGCCTGCATGGCCTGTACCGACTCCTACGGCATCACCAAAAAGATCATACAGCTCGGTGTGAACGTCAGGCTGATGGGAGAACCATTTACAGAGTACCTGCAGGGAAAGGATACAGTAATAACGTTTTAGGTAGGGGCGGGTTCAGAACCCGCCCCTACTCGTTATATTTACTATTCGCTATATGAACTTCTCCCTGCTCACAAAGATCCGGCTAAACAGGGAAGGGCTGGTTGACCGGAAAAGCGCCGACGGGTCGGCCGAGGATTGTATGAAATAAATTTTTGCAGAGTCATCCTTTGCACCCCTGATCTCAATGGCCTGCATCTGATCCCCTTCAATTCTGAGTGTATAAGGAAATTCCGGGATCGGCTGATCGCTCGCCGCAAACTCACTGCCGCTGGATGTGGCAATGGTACCCAGGTAGGTGGCTACCTTCACTGAGTCGGCCGGGAGGTTGTTCAACATCCATTTCATACCATTCTTTACCAGGGTAAGGGAGCTGTCGCCAGGATAAGTGAATGTAAGCCGGACAGGCAGTTCCTTGTCAAACCGGCAGATAGTCTTATCCCGGTATGCTGCCACTTTATCGCTGAACATCATGGAGAGGAACCCGTCAACCTGATAGACCCGTTCATCATCCTCCACGCGGAGGTGCGATTTGATAATCGTATTCTGGTTTCTGCTATACCCCTGTGGTTGCTGGGCCTGGGAGAAGGAGATTCTTCCAACCAGGAAATCTGCAGTAACCTCTCCATTCTCTTCCACTACGACGCGTGTGCCGGTAGAGTCGGTACCGGTCAGCCCCAGGAAAATGATAGAGAGAAAATAGATGATGTCCTTCGAGTCGATCACCCCCCTGGCCATGGATTCATAGTGGGTCGAAAGGCTCAGGTAGTCCAGAATCCCGGCAATCCAGCCGGTGGTACTGCTGGCCAGTAACCCAAAGATCAGATGGAAAAAGATTCCGATAAAGAGAGCGATCAGGAAGGCGACGATCTGATTTCCCGTTATGCTGCTGGCAAAGAGACCGATGCTGATGTAGGAGGCGCTCATGAACAGCAGCCCCAGGTACCCGAGCCATACGGCTCCATGGTCGATTTTCCCGATACTGGCTACCGTGATGTATTAGGGCAGTGTTAAAACCAGAGAGATGCAGATCAGCAGAAAGGCTGCCAGAAATTTCCCCATGACGATTTGCCAGTCGCTGACCGGCCGGGTGACCAGTAGTTCCAGCGTCCCCGACCTGCGTTCATCGGAAAGCATTCCCATGGTGATAGCAGGGATGAAAAAGAAGAGCGTCCAGTAAGTGATCGCGAAAAAGGCCTGCAGACTGGCCTGGTTGACCAGGAAGATGTCGCTTCCGAAGAGCCAGGTAAAAAATCCGCTGAATCCCAGGAAAAGCACAATCATCACGTAAGCCATCAGCGAATCGAAGAAGGCCTTCAGCTCCCGTTTAGTAATAATCCAGATCTTATTCATGTTAAAGTTTGTTTTCGGTTAATTACTTATGGTGAGATCACGGAATACCTCTTCCAGCTTCCGCTCAACGGGGGTCATCTCGGTGAGGGCCCAACCCTTCTCCACGCAAAGCCGGAAAATCGCTTTCCGCGAAGAGGTACCGGCTTTGCTCTGGATCTCAAAGGTCCCGGCAGATTCGGGTAACGGATCCACCAGCTCGACTGATTCGATGGACTTCAGGGAGGCTGATATGTCATCCCGTTTCCCCTCTTCGATGGTCACCTTTACGATCTCTTTCCCCTGTGCCTGTTTCCGGAGGGTAGCAGCCGTTCTGTCGGCCACGAGTTCTCCCTGGTTGATGATCAGGATCCGGTCGCAGGTGGCCTCCACCTCGGCGAGGATATGCGAACAGAGGATGACCGTTTTCTCTTTCCCGATCGTTTTGATCAGTTCCCTGATCTCCACGATTCTCTCCCGGATTCTCTCTTTTGGGACCCCGTTCAGCTCCGCTACGAACCGTAGATAATCCAGGACCCGCATATCCTTGTAGAGGGGATTGGATTCGGGAAGGTAGCCGATGTGTTGTTTCACCTCTTCAGGATGGGTTTTCACCGACAGGCCTCCTACTTTGACATCTCCCTCTTCAGGCGGAATAAAACAGGTAATGATCCGCATGGTCGTGGTTTTCCCGGCCCCGTTCGGACCCAGGAACCCAACAATCTCGCCGGTCTTTACCTGGAAGGATACCCGGTCAACCGCCTTCTGGAATCCGTAACTTTTACTGATGTTTTCGATATGCACTTCCATAATCCATCCGTTTTGATTAAAAAAGATTCAGTTGCAAAAAGAGAGCCGCAAAATTAAACAGCCCCGATTTCACTGTCAGGGATTTTAACGAAACTTTAACGATTCATTTCTTATATTTGATCACTAAATCCAAGCGGGTATGAAAATTAAAATCTCTATCCTGATGACAGTGGCTGCACTGCTGTTACTGACCGGCTGTCCGAAAAAGGAGGATAACAACCCTGAACCCGGAGTCCTCCAACTGTCGCTCTTTACCAACCCAACCGATGGCGCCCTGTTTCAGGTGCAGTATGAAGATGGAACAACCATCACCTGCTTCGGCACTAAAGATGCAGAAGGATTACCGGTGGCAATTCAGACCGCAGCGGTGACCTTCCCTGATGGCCAGGGGTTGTATCAGGTGAAACTGGAAAACGGGGTCAAACCGGTACAGGTACTCACAGGAAACGGTTGTGTGTTTGAATACGACTGGCTTTCCACCTCTTCCTTTCGACTGAAAGCAATCTCTCCCACCGGGGAAGTTCAGGTCAGTATTCCTGTCGATCTCGGGACAATGGGTGAGACCCCTGAACAACTGGCTGTTGATCCGGTAAATATTCGCCAGGGTATTGCTTCCGTTGCCGGAATACGCGACATTCAGGAATCTCCGTCATCCCTGAAGGAGGTTACCGGTAACATGACCTTTAACATCATTCAGTGTGGTCAAAAGGTGAATAATGCATTTGTGACGATCCAGACCACGCCGCAACTGGGGCAGCCAAATCAGGCCGTAACCTTTTCCGGCGACGGAGCTTACTCTGCTAACCTCCCCCAGTCGGGGGCTCCTCCTCCCGATTATGAAAAGGAGTGTGAAAAACTGGGGACTATCGTCCATGATGTTTGCGACTATTACTTTTATGTCGAGTTGTTTGGATTGGAAGGGAATATGTCAACGATCTGTAACCTGCTTTCAACCAAAATCCAGTAGGTATTTCCCGGTTCAGGCGAAGGGCAGAAGATCATCAACACCTGCGCCAATGCCTCGAAAGCCATATCAGCCATCTGTAAATTCAATAAAAAAAACCCTATCGCCGACCTCTGTAACCTGGCTCATCTCCTCTATGATGAACCAAAACCGGTTGCATATACATACAGCCTGAGTGTTACCATACCGGGACGGGGAACGTTCACCACCCAGGCCGTTGAATTCAATCCTTC
>Ga0208045_1000028_pt1 | contig 68863 bp, 130 predicted proteins | sample PL_2010_200m_FD_184160 | JGI IMG/M metagenome (GOLD analysis project Ga0208045, IMG submission 184160) | Freshwater microbial communities from Powell Lake, British Columbia, Canada to study Microbial Dark Matter (Phase II) - PL_2010_200m... | ecosystem: Environmental > Aquatic > Freshwater >...
CATAATACCAATGCTAGAGCATCTCAGGGAGTTTAACAGTAGTTTCCCAACAGTACACTCTGTTGGGAAACTACTGTTAAACTCCCTGAGATGCTCTAGCATTGGTATTATGATGATGTTCAGATAATCGAACATATTCCATACGTCGCAATCTGCATACCCTCTGAACGCACGCTGCCAAGACCACTTGAACCAACGTATGGTTGACCAGATATTACTCCAGAAGGTGGCTGGTGAGTAGAACCACCTACAGTATGATGGTCTAAAGTATTCATTCATTTATGCGTCCTCCTTTATAACACTATTATATTCTGCATTGAGCATTGGGATGTTTATAGGAGAACCATAATTTAGTATATTTTCTAAATCTACTGATAAACTCTGGCCTTCTCCTACTCCAATATAGGAGTTTATTTCTCCGGTTATGTCATCTTTACTGATGACAATACCAATTGTCCCTTTATGAGTTAGTTGACTAAACCATAGATGCTTTAAAATCATTTTATTTCCTCCTTTAATTTTTCTATCATTAAGTATCTTACGATACATTTATGTAGATGTTTTTCATTACAGCCAAAAATTATTTTATCATCACGGTTTTCAAAGTAATCTTTGCTTACTGACAGTACTCCTTCAAACCATTTAATATCTCCAAAGTAGATTTTTTCATCATGAGAAATTAAACTTATCTTTTTAGCGGGTTTTTCACAAGCATTGCAAGTATACATTACTCTGTTATGTTTCCCATAGAGTCTGCTGCATAGACGCTATTCCAATTCATTGTACCATTGCAGTGTAGACATTTTGGTTCGTGGTTTTCTCCAGGTATTTCATGAACCCATAGCATAACATGGCATTTGGAGCAGATCCATTGTACCATTGCAGTCTTGGATGCCTCTCGGTTCGCTCGGAACCTCGGTGATTTAATTACTACTTCTGTGTTACGCATTTTGTTTTTTCCTCCGTTATTATTTTGTCACATATTCCTTTGCAAGTACTACATAGGTGGTGACTAAATTGTTCAAGCATGAGAAGGAGATTAATTGCTGATCTGATACACTCTTCACAGTAGAGGATTTCTTCAACAAATACTGGATGGAGTGCCTCAAACTGAGCTTTAGTAAAAACATGTCTTTTATTGTCATCTTTTTTTGTAACTATTGCATAGAGTGCAGGCCTTTTACATTTCGAACAATTCATGTTCATTCTCCAGTTATTTTTTTAAATTCTCGTTCACAAATATCACAGGGAGTATTGGATAATTTGTTAAATAGTATAAAGGTGGTAATTACTACTTTTGCGCACTTTTTACAGTAGGGAATAAACTTATCAAAGTCTTTTTGACAAATTTGCGTTTCATAATCTTCTAGAGTTAAAATATGTTTGGTGTTTGCTGTTATTAGGGTACCGAAGGTCATTACAGCAGGTTCTCCACACTTTATACAGTTAAGGATCATATTTTAACTCCTTTATTCTTTTTTCACATAGTATACATGAGGTGTAATAACTGGAACTACCCAGTAATCCAAACATTTCATGGTGATTTATTTTTTCTATAAGGTGCTTTTTACATAGGTAGTACTCCAGTTTTTCTGGGTTTTCACCAGCCAAAATAGTCATGGCGGCTTTATCACTAATAAAGTAGAAGTGACGTTTATGTTTTGCTGTCATACAGGTTGTTGTTATAGTGATTGCTTCAGTATTACACTTGGAGCATTTGGTCATTTTTTTTATCTCCCGGTCCTGGGTGGCTGGTCATCTGGGAAACCAGAACCCTCGATACCATATAGATAGGCTTGAATTGCTTTTGGATGACTTTTCAAGTAGGTTTTAATTGCAAGTTTGTGGTCTTTACCAGCTTCGATCCATTGGGCATCAAGGTCGTTGTACTTTTTATCATAGCCCATAATTTTAAATTGCATTTCTTTTCCTCCCAAATATTAGGAAACTCATGAAGCCGTCTCTTACCCAATTATCACACCAGTCTGTTCTTCTGTTTATTTTTCCGTTTAGAAACTCACACTTGGGCCATGAGCAATTTCCTGTATAGACAGCATTAATGCATAGAGAGTGCTTTGTACTTAAAGGGAGGGCTTGTAATTTTTCCCTTATTTTATCCTGTTCTTTTGTGCTTAATTTATCTATATCCAATTTTTTATTCTCCAGGTCCTGGTGGCCAGGGCCCCTTTGGATTTTCCTGTTCCGGCTGGTTTTTGCTAGCGGTATGTCTTGGTCTACTCGGAAAAATGACCGTGTCCCAAGAGTATTCCAACCACATTCTCTGCCCAGGAATTATCTCCACCACGGGATTTTAACCATCTTTGTAAAGAATCTTTGGTGAGAAGAGCAATATCAACAGAGTCCCATTTATTGTCTGGTCCGTTGAAAGCTCTAACGTAGATTCCAGTGCCTCCCCATTTTTCCTTCTCTTTGTTACGTTCTGGGTCGATAACGAGGGTTTGTCCATTGTCTGTGTTCATGTTCATCTTTTGTGCTCCTTTTATTTTTAGTCTTTCCGGCGGATATTTCCTGTCGGTATGTCTCGATGAATAGTCACTAAGAATTGGTCTCAGGTTTATATGAACCCGCCGAGGGAGTAGCCTCTACACTCTCGCTCTCTGCCTCTAGCTCTCCTCTGCTCTCTACACCGTACTCTCCGAAGAGTAGGGCCAAGAATACCCCTGTGAAAATGGCTCCTATATCTCCTCTTAGGATATAGACCATAGCCACTATCCCTACAAGGATGATGAATGCTTCTATTAGGTTCTTCATAAAGCTTTCCTCTTTCTTTCATTTTCTACTATGCGACTTTCTTGTGTATCTCCATCAAGGTATTTTTCAGATATAGGGCCCTTTTTTCTTTTGTTTGCCCACTTTAATCTGACTTTTTAAATCTTTTATGGTCTGCTTAAGGTCCTTCATTTCTTGTTTACAATAGGAGCAAGTTACTGTAAGTGTTTCTCCTTTTACTTTTGTGTCAAAGCAAACACCCTCTCCACAGTTTCCACAATAGACCTCAAAATTAACTTCTGTCTTCATTGTAGGCATGTTAATTAATCCTTAAGAATTTTACTTCTGTGCGCTTTGTTGCTTTCTCGGCTACTTGTTCATCTATCTCCCCCATTTTAACTGCTGCTTCCAGCTTGTCTCTGTCTACAAGTTCCCTTTTTACCTTATTCCATAGAGGGACTGAAAGTGCAGCTTTGAGAGCCAGGTCATCAAGGGTGACCCTCTCTTGAACAACTAACTGTAGACTATTACTTTTCTTAATTCCTAAGCCCTCAAATCTTTCAATAATGCCGGACTTTAAGAATTCCTGTTGACCTTTAAGCATCTTTATTTGTTGGTCAAGATCTATGAAAGTGGTTTCCATTGTTTCCAGTGATACTTCATTCTTCTTTAGTTTTTGCGCCATTTTAAAAATCTCCTTTATTTATTATATCCTTTGAGGTTAAAGATCACAAATTGTGACCTTAAAGAATTGTGGCTAATAGGATTTACTTTCGTGTGAATTCCAGACTCTATAAAGTAGGATAAACAAGGGTAGTACTCTTAGGCCTTACACCTTGTTTATGCTATAATCATTGTTATGCGGGTTATTTTTCCAACCTCAATACCACGATATCTGAGTTCCCTTCTTGTTGGTTCTGCATCTTTGGCATTAGAGAAGATAGTTCCATGAGGATGCCACCGTTCTCTTGAATGGCCCTCAGAAAGAATAGAATAGACTCTGCCATAGATAGGAATGATGTAACCTGTTACTGTTTTCATGATTATACTTCTCCATTTAATATTTTCAGATAGTCCTTCATTGATAGCAATGTCTGGTAGTAGTACTTACTAGTCTCTACGAGTTTGGCTGATTTCAAACCGCTTTTGTGAAGTACTTCAAGATGCTTTTCAGCTTTTGTCTTACCTCTGTTACTAAAGGCTACAATCATTTTATAATATCCTCCTTTTACTAATACATAATGAACTAGAATATTTAGTTCATCAGGTTGAGCGGCCTGAGGAATAAATAGATCATAACTCTATAGATTCCCCAGGCTCTAGCCCTGCTTGTTATTAGCATTTTGCTATTTCATTAGCAAATAACCTTATCTTGTAGTCTGATGTCATCTCAAACAGAAGTATATCCTTATTCATTCGCTCTTTTGCTTGCTTGCTGATGCCTTACCGTGCTTTTGTATGGTTTTATGTGTTAATATAAAACTAACGGAATATCTCACCATTAACTAGGGCGCAAGATAAAAATGATTTCCATTATACTCTCTTCCAAGTATAAGGGCCTGCTAGCCTTCCAGGTATATCGGAGCGAGTAGTTTGTTATTCTACTCCCGTTTAAGCGATAGTGCTTCTATGAAACTTCTTCTCGGCTGTTTCGTGCTCTTTGAATACAAATCTATATTCAAACTCCTTTTACAATTGATAATATATTATATACCTTGAGGTTAGTATATATCCGTGGAATACAAATCTGAGAGCTGGGTGATAAAAACCAAATGCAGAAGAGTGCTTTTGGCTATTTTTTAGTTACTTTATTTTATTTAGTAGTATCTGTTAAGATCAATTTTTTGTATCTGTTACATTCTATACTCAAAGGTATCTAGATTAAATTTAACTTCTTTTATTCTTTTATCTTCTTTTTTCTTGGGCCAAACTAATAATGTTAGTACCTTTGAGTATCTCTAACATGGTATGTTCTTTACAATAAAATCTATCGGTGTATATTTTTGGGCCATTCCAGTCTATCCAACCTCTGGTTACATAGTGGCTATTACTCCAACAGTATTTACATTTTTTGTACATTATACAATTCCTTGTATTTACTACGCCTAACAAACTTAACAAAACTACTATCACTACCAAGACACCCTTTTTCACAATTCCAACAGCATCCCTTAATTCTACAACTCATTTGTAACATACTTTTATTTTTACCTTTAAAGAGGCATATTGAAGGAGTCAAAGGGCACTTTAGTATTTCAACACAAGTAATATTATCTGGAGTTTTATTTTTCATCTTTTTTGCGCCACCCCACTGTTGGACCCCAAAGTGTGGAGGATTTTCCTTTAAGGGCATCAAACATTTCACATTTTGTACTGCAATAAGGGCTTAAATTATTAAGCAATTTCTTCTTACAATGACGGCAATAAATATGATTTAATGCTTCTAATACTTTTCTTGCATAAACGGTTGCAAATTCATCTACAGTCATTTTATCTGCCCCCTCAATTCTTTAAGCATTATGCATAATTTTGAACAATAGAATATATCTAAGTACACAAAGATAGTTTTAGTAATTTCTTTTCCACATTTAGCACAATGCCATCCAGAATGGAGAGAAGTCTTTAATTCACGTACTCTATAGTTCATTTTCTATACCATTTTTCATTATTAATAATATAGATAATCTTTCATTTGCCGCATTACTAAATTTTTTGAATAGTTCTTGTTCTACTAAAAATATCAGTTTATCTATCTCTTTTATTTGTAACTCTTTTAATTCTTTTGTTAGTGATTTCATTACGCTTACTCTTTATAAATTCGTTAAAAGCTTCTGTTAAATCTTGTACACAGCAATCTCCATAAGTTCCTACATATTTATTATCAAAACAAAACTGTATAAATTCATCAAAATTAATTTTCATGCTCTTAACACCCAAGTACCCATCTTTTTTCGTAGTGTACGTGTAACCACAGCATCTTCTTTTGGATCTGATTTTAGCCTATTTAGCATTCTTTTTTTGTCCAACTTTCCTGCTGTATCAATATCCCTTATATTTACATCAAACTTAGTCACTTCAAACAAACTTGTTTTTCCATTGTGGGTATTTAAAAACTGCAAATCACCATCAAACTCTGTTTCAGCTATTTTTTTAAGTTCTTTTTCTAATGCTTTGGCCTCTTTTTTCAGATCACTAACTATTTTTTTAGCTTCATCTATTTTTTGATTTAATTCAGGTCTTTTATTTAATATTTCTACTAATGTCATTTTATTTCTTCCTTTAATTCATTAAACACAGCGTGTTCATTACTACAAAAGAATTTACCATTCTTTATAACACCATTTTGACCTTCTTTATGACAATGATTACAATAGAATTTATAATAACCATGTATTGATTTACTTAAATATTCTTGAAATGTCATCATACTTATTTTAATATTTTCTTTTATCACCGTGTTTTCTACAAACAAGGGCTTGAGAAATTCCATAATTTATTATTTTAGTCTCAGATACAGGTACCATAGTATCACATATTTTACATCTAACTCTTGCTAAAGTTTTCTGAAATATCTCATCTGCCCGCTTCTTCTGCAACTGCATTTGCTTCACAGTGCCATGCAATCCACAACCAATACAGTGGTATTCTATTTCTTTAAGTTTATTTTCTCTGTCTATAAATAAAAGTAATTTACATTTGGGGCAATTCATTGTAAACTAATACCCCCTCAATTTTCTAAACATTCTGCACTTATTGCATATACATTTGTACCAACCAGCAGTATTTTGAATGTTGGCCTCTTTGCCACAATGTTCACAAGTTTTAGAGGATAAATCCTCTGCTTTTTTAATTATTAATTCCACTAAATCAAGTTTATTTTCTTTTATCTTACCTACATATACTCTCAAAGAACCAAATTTTTCTTTTATCTGTAAAATTTCTAATTCAAGTTTATTTTTTCTAAACTCTTCAAACATATCTTCAAGTATCCTATACCAGCCTTTTTCACACTCAATAGAAAAATCTGGTGAATCAAAAAATTCAGGATATTTACTAGCTAAATTATTGGCAATCATCTTCTTTTTTATCTCCATAATGATGGAGGGGATGGTTGGGTAATATCTCTTTTCCCTCTTTAATTACAAATATAGTTAAAATGGCCCATAAAATTACTCCAAATATTAAACCTGCACCAAAACATAGAATATATCCAATCATCTATAATCTCCTCCCTTAATTGTTACCAATTTATCTTCATTAGACACATAAGAGAATCCTTCTTTATGGAATAAGCCATAGTTAGCCAAACAGAACAATATTAAAGTATTTCCAGTAAGCCGTTTACAATTATGTGGATATGGATATTGTCCTTCAAATATTAAGTTCAAAATATCTATAAGTTTGTCCTCATTTTCCATGATATATCTATTATATCAAGTTTGAGGTTTTTTGCGGCATAAAAAAATCCTCTAAACCATAAGATCCAGAGGATTTAAGAGAAATAATGAAAGCTTATATATTACATATCAAGCATAGCATCTATTCTAACCTTTCCTGGGTCATATAATACTTCAAATTTAGATAAAGCATTAACCGGGACCTCACAAAGTGTCGATTCATATATTTCTAAATCATTTATTGCAGTGTGTTGTGTACCACCTTCCCATGAAGGAGATTTGTCTTTTGAACTACCAGCAATAGAGAAACTTCTAATTCTTCCTGCAATTATCTCGTCCCAAACTTTATTTGCAATTTCGATATCATCTCTAATCTCACAAATTGTATACCAACCTTTCTCATCAATATGTGATGTTAGAGTTTCTCCAGTGTCTGGATTCGTCCATTTTGGTAGAATCCTACCTACTTGAATATCTGAATTATGATATATTATTCCTTTACCGGCATAAGTGTGGTCATCCTCTATTTCTAGATTGTAAACTTTTCCAGTATACCAGTTTCTTTTTATTGAAATTATTTTTGTGCCGTTATGTACAAGTATCTTTGTTTTATTGTTGTAAATATCTTTCCAATATTCCCTATTGAAATTAGCTTTACTATTACAAGATATACACAAAGTAATCAAATTTTTATCTGCAAAATTCTTTTTATCATAATCAATATGGTGAATGCAAATGTTTATGTCAGTACCACAATTTTGGCAAATATAAGAATCTCTTTTATGTATACTAGATTTTTTCCACCAGTATTCTATAGCATAAGGTAGTCTAGAAATTCCACCTTTCCAATTACTATTTTTTTCATGTGCTTGACCACCATAATCTGGTTTATTATGACCATACACTTCTAACCAAGTTCTGCCTTTTCTAATTTGTGAATTATGCTTTTCACTTAAAGTATAATGATTACGCTTACCTGTTCCTTTACCTTTACGACTCTCAGATATTTTCCTTTTTGTTTCTTCAGATAAAAGATGCCCAAAATGTTTTTTACCCTTATTAGCTGTACTTATTTTTTGTTTAAATTTCTTAGCCCCTTCTATTCCATATATTTCTTCAAAAGATTTTCCAGCATATTTTTTAGCAACTCCCTGTCCTCCAGCTTTACAAGTATATGGAGAGGCTGTCATTAAAATGTCTGACTCAAGAATTTCCACGGCTTTTAACCAACCTCTTTTAGTTAAAATAGGATGCTCATCAGTAACATTTATAATTTCACCATTTTCAAGAATAATTTCATTTATTGGGCCATTATTTTCATGAGTAATTACTTTGTCAATTGCTTTAAGATTACCTAAATGAGTATATACTTTATCACCTGGTTGTAATTCCGAAATAGGTAAATATCTATTACCTCTTTTACAAACAAATATTTTAGTTTCTGGAGTCAAACAATGAAAGACCTGCACCGGACGGTACCTATCTTCAGCCATGAACTTTGCAACTGCATTTTTAAGTGCAGGAATAGTGATTCTGTGCCCTTCTCTATCAATAACAGCTACAGATGAGTATCCACCAATTATTCTTCTATTCTTTGCCGGTTCATATGAAGAAAGGACTTCAGAGATTTCATCTCCTTCTATGCCCCTATTTTTTATTTCAGCCTCCACATTTAACAGTAATTCTTTCATTTCTTTTTATCCAATACATCCAAACCTTTTAATTCACACTCATAGCATATTGCCTCTAGGCAATTTTTAGGTTTACCACAAATTGGGCATTTATTACATCCCATTATAATTTCATCCTCTTATTAATATCTTTAAAGCCTAGCTTATTCCAAAACCCAATAGCTTCTTCTACGGGTGAATTCAAAATAACTCCAGTAGCACCATGTTTTTTCATAAATTTAAAAGCCGCTTTGACTAGTTTCTCTCCTAAACCACTTTTTCTATACTTTTCTTCTATTGATATATTATGTATTTCCCAAGTTTTATTTCTTATCTTCTCAATATTTATATACCCAAAATAATTGTCATTTGTATATTTATTTCCTGAATAAGAATCATTTTTCTTAAAACTATTTATTTCTCTTTGTGGCTTTTTTGCCATTCTTTATTCCTAGTTTTACTTTATCTATTCCAATTTGCTCAAGTACCCAAGTCCAAGCGTAATCATTTACCATTGCAATCATTATTGATACTCCTATCAGTGGAAAGGCCAACCAATATGCTTCTATACCTAAGAGGAACCCCACGTATATTTCGAAAATAGCAAATAGATTGCCAATCGTTATTGATACTAGTTTGATAACTTTGTACCTTGTGGAGTGTTTTGGAGACCATACTACGTTTTTCCAACTCACCGGGAGGCTCATATTCTACATCCTTAAGCATTTTTCTTTTGATCTACTTTAACCATACCGTCATATTCTTTATTTATTGGGCCCTTTAGCATTTTATCAATTGCTTTACCACCAGGACCAAAATGCTCTGATCCTCCAATAATATTCTTTTTTGGAAACTCCACCAATTTTCCACCAACTTCTCTAAACTCAGTTTTATCAATGCTTTTGTTTTTTGGGTTCTTATTTACTAATAATTCTTTTTCAGCATTGACAGCATCTTGATCTTTGAAGTCTAATTTGTCACATTTGCATTCTTTTTTAGATTTCTTACAATGTGGACAATAAGATTTCTCAACCCTATCCTGCCTCTCAATAAAAACTCTACCTAAATCCGAATTCCATATTTTATGGTCTTTCATTATTCCTCCTCACTACTATCGTAGGTAAATCCTTCATCCATCAATTTCTCATGAAGCATATCTGGATGCTTTCTGCAATATTTTTCAACTTTTAATGAACTTTGATGGGCTTTGTGATAACCCATTCCTTTTGCCATAAGATTTCTCTCATGAAGCTCATGCACTAATACATATCCTCTCTCTTCTGGCATTATATCATTATCAATCCAAACTTCTCCTTCAGGGCAATATTCATATACATATTCATGACACCCCTCAGTAAAGTTTGGATCAAGTACATCTCTTACTTTTTTACCATCTACAATCCATATTTGTGTTTGATCTTCATCCTCTAAGCGCTTCCAAAGTCTCTCATGAAAGTCTTTTCCTTTTGGTAATCTAAGCTTTCCATCTCTTCTAGTAAGTTCTTTAAGATCTTTTTCTTTGCGCCTCATTTTCCTTTCTGCTTTCATACCAGCTAAATATTGGTCTAAATAGGGCTTACCCTTTATACCAAGTTTATGTTGTATTAGTAAATTCTTTATATAGAATTTCCAATCATCTGGAACAAATTCTTTATCAAGCCATAACTCATTTTTTGGTATAAAATCTAAACCTTCTTGAAAGTGTTGGCCAAAGTTAGTAAAATCTTCACCCATATTATTTCTAACGTATTTGCCATCAACAATCCAAACTTGTATATTTGAATCTATTGTTTTAAGCAATTTTATATATGGGGGTTTCCTACTTTTAACAAAAAAGTCTATTTTGCTAGTTAGAGTATTCATCTTACTATATTATACCCTATTTCTTAGGCCCTTTTATATTCTCTACCACCCAATGCACAAATAAACAAAAGCCAGCACAGAAAATCATTTCTATGCCCAAAGCAACAGGATTTATATTTTGGAATATATCCATTCTCTCAAAACTATGAGGTCTCGATTGCTTAACTTTTCTACGCCAAATTTAATTGCGCGCTCAAATAATTTCCAAAGAGATTTTGATTTCTCTAATAAAGAGCTCTTTTGTAGAATATCCATATGTGTGTATTCTTCTATCTTTTTCATATTCTGCATTGATTGTAGAAGTAGCAGTCTATCACCACGGGTGAGCTCACCAATAGATTTGGATATATCTGCTAATTCATCTAATTGCTTATAGAGACTCAAACCATTTGGAAACTTTTGCTTGTGTAGATTATGGGCCACATTGTCCACAAACAAAACTTGTTCAAGTCTATTTATTTCTTTGGGCGCGCTTAAATTAAAAGATTTATAAACATTAACCCATTTAGCAAGTGTATACAGTTCTCCAAGGTCTTCATTAGAATATTCTTTAGAGAGAATAGCCATTTTTTCATATCCATCAATAAAATTTTGAATCATTTTTTCTTCAAAGTTTTCAACTGTTCCAAGAATCTTTTCTTGTAACTCAGTTTGAGGCTCTTTTTCTTCTGCCTCTTCTTCAATCTCATCTGTCTTATCTTTTTTGAATTTAGGATTAGATTCATGGAGTTTGTGAATAGCCTCTATTATCTTTTTCTTTTTATCTCGTCCAGAATAGTTAAATGTTGGAGTGAATCCAGCAGAAGCAGCAGTACCAAACTCTTTCATTTCAGGCACAAAAGAAGAGGTATTCTCAGTAGCAGGTCTACCATATCCATAGTTAGGCAGTTTCTGTTGTGATGCTACTACAGCAAACTCATCAATTTCTTTCACTATTTTTCTTTTGGCCTCCAATTCTTTAATCTTCTTGTCTAATGTATCAGCATATATTTGAGCTTGAGCTTTACCGTGTTTTGGCATGCTCTCTTTTTTAGATTTGAGTTTTTTATCTCTTCTTTGCCACTTCCATTGATCAGCCATTACAATAACTCCTAATTAGATCTGCTAGTATATGAATAACCTGTATGTTTAAAATTCAAATCATGTATGGTAGTAAGAATTTTATTAATATCCTCATTACTTAAAACATTTGGAAATTCAATACTCAATCTTGATTGGCCAGTCCCACCACCAGCATTAAAGGTTTTGCTGAAAACAAAAGATCCAAAATCAAATCCTCTGGCAAAAGGATATACTGGTTCAGGTTTGAATTTAGTTAATATTTCATAAGCATTATTTATCTGTTTAAACTTAGCCTCTGCTTCTGGAGATTTATTTACATCTGGATGATATTGCTTAGATAATTTCCTATAAGCAATTTTAATTTCTTCTTTGTTAGCACCTTGATTAAGTCCTAAAACAGCATAAGGATTCATTTACATAGTCTCCTTGAACTCATTCTCTTTGCCCAAAAATCTATTTTTCTTCCAATTATAATCTAATTTAAATCTCCCTTTGGCAAGTCCGCATCTTTGAAAAAAGTGGTCATTTTCCCATCTACCATTTATAAGTTGCTCCTGATTTTTCCACAAAAAGGTAATTTCATTGAATGTATAAGGGTTACCCTGTTTTCTAACAACAGATATTGCTTTTGTTCTACCATCAATGACTGCCTTCCAATAATATCTATATTTCTTACTATCTGAATCTTGCTCCCAAGCTTTAAGCATTCCATAATGAGATAATGAAGCTACCTCAGATTTAATCATCAATTGAGTTTTATATCTTTGGTCAATCATAATTTGTGTAATGTCATCAAAAGTCTTTTGGATAGGGAGAGTCCTATTTTCCATATCATAATTTTTTATTACTGCGCGTGAAACTTTACCATATAATTGATTTTGAAAATGCTCTAATGCAGGAATAATTCCAATAGGCTTATTGAGTTGATTATTTATACCTTCAATAGCTTTTTGATCTATCTTCACACCACTTTGTCTTACTCCAGCAGCAATTCCTTTCTCGAATAATTTTTGCATATCGTTTGAAATTGTGGCATTAGAATTAGCTTGCCACTTCAGCAAACTAGACTTAAGATCAACTTTTACTTGGTCTAAAGCAGACTTTTCATTCAATGTCATATACCAATTATCAATTGTTTTTCTTAAATTGTCATACAGATTCTTTTCTATATCCCTACCTATAGTTCTTGCTCCAAGAGGAAGTACTTGACTTGGGTCATATTTAACACCCATTTTAGAGAAATAATCTTCATCAAGAAAATCATAAATATCTTCTGACTTAAAATAAAATTCAGGTTCATCACCATCCATAGAATTATCAAACTTTATAGGATCTTGTTTGTCTTCATGATCTTTATATTTTGGGGGCACTTTTATAGGTTGTTCAATATCTCTACTACCAGAAAATTCTTCTGGAATATATGGAGTCATACCCTCTTCTTTAGATATCTTATTTGTCTCAAGTAAATGAGCATACTCAGGATCTACATTAGTTTCCAATTTTGTGTAATAGTCAGGAACTTCCTTAATATGAATCCAAGCAATTTTGCCCGTTAAAAGTAAATCATCATTAGTAATATTGGTTTCAGGATCTTTAGTACCATGCTCCAATTCAACATTCATTCCCACATAAAATTGTACTAAATCAATCTTAGCAAAATCAATTCCTAATTTACTCCCTACTTCAGTAGCCAATTTCTTATCAATCTTCTCCTTTTTAGCTGCTGGAGGGCTTTCAGGAGTATTACCGTTATCACCAGGAGATAGGCTGCGGGCTTTATTCTCTGTATCATAGTATATACCACCTCTTGGACCTCTCTCAACCTTAGTGCCCTTAGGAGCATCTGCTTCATCTGGTATATATATCCTCTCTTTCTGTAGCCTATTTCTATCCATCTCCATGTGTGGAGCCTTTCCTCTAAATACATTTTCGCGCATAAAATTATAGGCATTAGGATCTTGTATCTTTAATCTTTCTGGGTCAAAAATATAGTGCTGATAGGCTTCAGCAAATCTCTCATTATGATTGCTTCTTCCATATTTAGATATTCCAGGAGCTGGCTTATTAAACCCACCAGACTCTATGTCAAAATTATGTTGATTTATCCATTTATTTGTTAGATCTTCATTATTATCCAAAACATGATGAGCTAACTCATGTGAAATAACCAATTCAGAATTATCCAAATTCTTAAGTCCACCATAATCTTTTCTTGATCTGATAGATGTCTGTTGGGCAGCTTGACCTGGATCAAATAAACCTGAGTGTAATCCTATAGTGTTAAGATTAGGGTCAGCGTAAGCATCTACTCCAAGAGCATTTTTTCTATGACCTCTAGCTAAGGGGGCATATGGAGTATCATATACTTTGAGTTTGAAATCTCCAAGATGTTCTTTTGGAAATTGGGACAAAAAACGATTTACTTTAGTAGAAATAGCTTTAGCTTGTGGATGATTGGGATTCTCAAACTCTATTTCTCTATTTTCTGGTTCCCAATCTTTGTCTTTAAAATATGGCTCAGAATTATCTACCTCAGATTCTCTATATCCAGGCTGTTTGTCAGATTCAATATATTTAAACTTCTTACTTTCAAGTCTACTTGGCTTATTACCAGTCTCCTGAACACCTTGATTTGCATCTTCAGATTCTGTAACACCATGGATAAGTCCCATTTGGGGTTCATACTTGATGAGTCTATCCATTTTAGCTAATAGAGACTTAACTTCTTCTTCATTTCCCAATGTGGCCAATTTAGCTAATGCTTCACGATTCATTTGAACTACTTTATCACCTAAAATATCTAGTGAAATATCTGAATCTTCTGTCTTCTGCCCAGATAAGTTTTGTACTTGTTGATAATAACTTTTTAATGCCGCATCCAAATCATTTGTTGAAAGGACTTCTTCATTATTGGCTTTTACAGAATACTGCCCATCTTTATTAGTTAGTTCAATATTATTATTTCCAGATTTGTAGTTAGCATATATAGACTGTTGTAATTCTTCAGCCTTCTGCAAAATATGTGCTTTATTTATAAAATTAAAGGCTTTTTGAGCTATATCTTCGCCCAACCTCTCTTCTGCAAATTTTTCAGCTTCTTTATAAGCCTCTTCTCTTCTAGTAAATTTCTTAGTCAGATTAAATTTTGGCGCATGAAATAAAAAAGTACCTGGTCCCATCTCAACAACATACATAGTACCAAGCTTTTCATGTGTAAATTCATCTGCAGGCACAGAACTACCACTATCTAATGGAACAAAGGTTTCAAACTTTGGCTCAATACCAAACCTTTCAAACCAAGGAGCTTTTCTCTCACTTGGCATACCCAATCTTTTATGCTCTCTTATAGCTATTTCATCTAAATGCGCGCTTAAATCTCTATCATTTCCATGGGGATCTGCTACTAGATGTTTTATATTTGACTTCTTATCATCTACAAGTTTATGCCTGTGCATTCTTCCAGGATCATCTTCCAATGGTTCAACAGGTTTATTTTGAGCTATGGGTTTATGGAACTCTGCAACAGTATCTTTATCTACAACTCTAAAACCACGTTTATTGGCAGTTGTATGTTTTATCAACCTAGGAACAAGCATTTCGTTTCCACCTTTATGCTCTTGTGGAACCCAATAATACCCTTTTTCCTCATCAGGTTGTTCGTGTTTTTGAGGGCCTCTTCTACCCATCTAAAGAATGCTCCTTAAACCATTTTTCTACATCATCAGCAATAAGCCCACAATCCTTTTTAGTGAAAGTTTTTTTCTTGCCCAATTTTGTACTTTCTACTTTAGATACTTTGGCATCTTCCATAAAAGACTTTAGAGAGTTTGAAAACTTTTCAGCTATAATGCTATTTACTGCCACAATTGAATGGTTAATAAATTCCATATACTGATTTGGAGTAAAATGGAAACTCCCACCATTCAATATAATGATAAATTTATTTATGTCGGCATTATACTCTATGCCAACTTTACGGACATCTTCGTTCATTTAATGCCCCTTTTATTTAATTTTGTATTCGTGAGCTATCTTCTTAGCGTCTATCTTCTTTGAAGCCCCAGTCTCATCTTGAACTTCACTTCTTTCAATAAGACCTCTTAGATCTGCCTTTGAGCCATCTCCAGAAACCTCTGATTCTCCACCAAAGTCAGTATTAGGCTTTCTAGCTGGCATAGCTGCATCTATTGTCTTTTTATCTAGTTGTTGTACAACTGATTTCTGATCTACTTCAGATCCTCTAACACCTGGTATTGGCATAGGTATCTTTTTTCCAGCTCCTCTAGCCAATGTTGGAATCATTCTAGAAGCTAATGCAGGCCAAGCTTTCTTCATTGAATCATCATCAGATTCATTGATAATTCCTTCAATTGCATCAAAGGCAGCCATACCAATTTTTTGTGCTTGCTCATCATCAACTTCTTGACCAAGTATCTTTTGGCCAATTGCTTTACCAGCAGCTTGAATGGCTGCACCAGCAATAGGGTGACCTAATAGTGAAGATAGTGTTCCACCTTGTAATGCTCCACCCATCCATTTACCAAGACCGTCATAGTCAACTTCACCTGGTTGTTTTGGTTGTCCACCATCTGGCTCTTCTCCAGGCTGTATTCCAGGTACATTTGGATTTGTGTCAGGTTTCTCTTCTTGCCAAGGAGCTTGAGATTGTGAAGCTTCTTTGTTCCACATTACCAAACACTGTTGCTCATCACCAGTTTCAGTCATACATTTATTCCACCAATCTTCAGGTGGGCGGCTAGAAGAATCTTGCATTTGATCAGGAACCTGATCTCCAAAAGCCTTCTTAATTGCATTATCATTCATTGGTTGATAGCCTTTAATTAAATACATTGCTCTCTCAACAGATAAATAAGCTTTGGCTTTTAAAAGAGACTTAGCATCTCTAACATATCTTCCACTTTTCAGATCTCTATGGAATCCAAGTTTTGGTTCAGTTTGTTTGGCAGCAACTTTTGGTTCATTCCATTTTTTACGTGCATAATCTTCTGCAATTGAACCAAGCCCAGCTCCACCAATTGCTCCAGCAGGGCCTAACGGTGAACCCAAAGCTCCACCAGCTGCAGCACCTGCAAGACCTTTACTCATTTTCTTTTGTTTTTCTTCATTCTTAGGCAAAGCATTTTCTCCGATATCTCCAACACCACCACCAATAATCGCTCCTGGAAGTCCACCAAGTAATCCACCAGCAATAGTACCAGTAATTCCACCTTTAATACCCTTTTGTTCAACTTGCTTAATAACATTATCAAGTCTAGCTTGAAGAATTGACTTTGATAATTGTGATGTACCCTTACCTGGATGAGTCTTTATATTCTTTGTTGGTGCTGAATGTTTGGGCTTTGGGAGAGCTGTTTTAGATTTAAAGGATTCAGGAGACCTCTTTTTTGCCCCCATAAAAGAAACCACATCCTTCTGTTCTACATCCATAGACTTCTTAATTATATCATCAAACCTGGTTAAGTCTATTTTCTTCGCCGTTTCTCCATTATAGACATCTTCTACACCAATATATCCACCAAAAGCTTCATCATCCTGAAGTCTCTTTGGCAAATCTCTTTCTCTATTAGCCATTATATTTTACCTCCGTGTGTAATCATATTCTCAATAGACTTACATAATCTATCTATCTTTTGTTTAACCATTTTGCCGCTAGTAGGAGAACCTACATCATCAGCAATATTTGGTAATTCTTTAGAAAAGCTAAACTTTGAATTACTTAAATTTTCAGTACCACTCTTTTCAACTTTCTTTTTGGGGGACTTAAATTTAATGGGTGATTTCTCCTTAACTGGAACATTTCTACTATACCCAGCATAATTAGAAGCTTCTTTTGTCACCTTTTTACCAAATTTTCTCTTTAAAGCTTCTTCAGCATGGTCACCAAGAAAAGCTCCAATGGCAGCACCAATGGCTTTTCCTTTATCACCCTTCTCTGTTTTATTTGGCAAGTAGCCACCTCCTTTAGGGTCAAGAACCTTTTGTCCTCTACTTTGATAATGCTCTACCAATCCTTGTCTGTGCTGAGCTAAAGCTTTTTCACTTTCTTCATCAAGTCTTGCCGCTTCTCTAGGATTGGTTCTTCTTTGTTCTTCAACATTTTTATTATGTGCCTCTGCTGCTTCATCTGCAGAAGTCCAAGCTTTCCATACACCTTGATTTGTTGGCATATCTGGAGTATAGGCACCTTTCTCCATTTTCCAAGTAGTCTTAACCTTTACCCCATGTTTTTTACCAATTTCTTGGGCCATTTTATCCCTTATTGCTCTACCAGGACCACCAACACTAAAATCTTTATAGCCCATTTTCTTGGCTCTCATAGTAGCAGCAGCAAATGCTTGACCTTGGTGCATTTTCTTTGAGATAAAATTATCAATTGTCTTCAATAAAGATTCTTGAACCACATCATCCTCCTCTTTTGCTAGAGGCTTTTTAGCAAATTCCCTTATTTTATTTTCAGATACTTTACTAGATATATCTCCAGCTGGAGTCTCTGTTTTTTCAGTATTACCTCTCTTCATAGACAAAGCTGTTCCAAACAGCCTTCTCTGAGCTTCACTCTTAGATGGTGACATTGTTATTCCTCTGTCTTATTTTTCTTATCCACACTTTGAATAATTACATCTAAACAGCCATTCATCTCATTCAAAATAAGCTTTCTTATTGCTTTGTACTGCTTTTCTTCTAACCCTAAAGCTTCTACAGTACTTAAAGTCCTATTAATGAAATTAGAAAACTTACTTCTAATAAGATCTCTGTTATCAGATGTCTTAGTTACCTCAATAAATTCTCCTGAATGCCTCTCCATCAGATTCTTAAATGAATCCGCTTTAGACCCATTTACAGATAACTCCACTAGATCTATAATTCTAGCCCTTAGTTCTTTAATCAATTCATCCATGTCGTTTCCTCCTTACACAATATATTATATTACTTCCAAGTCACTCTTTTAAACTTTGCGCGTAAATTTGAATCAAATGTTATAGAAAACCTCTCAAAAGCAGTTTTAAGTGAGTTTTTAATATAGTTTTTAGGCTTTTTTTCAGGCATATGTCTAGTATGTGCTTTAACAAAAGCACCATTTTTCCTAAAGAAACCTCCCAATTGTTCATAATGAGCTGGTGCACCACGTTCAACTATAGAGGCATATTCCATTTTGTACTCAATTTTAGCACCATTATCTATATCTGTCTCTTTTCCGCTTCTTTTGAGGTTACCAGTAATTACAGGAACAGCCTGCTGAGATCTTTCATAACCATCTTTAACTCTTTCCTGTATTGTTTCAAGTAAAACTTCTTTAAGCTTTGCTTGAAAAACCACTTTATTCATAAACTCCATAATCCTCTTTGGCTTTTTCTACCATCCATTTGCCCATACATCTCTCTGAGCAAAATTGGTATGTACCCTCTTCTTCCTCTTCAGAATCAGACCCAACTCCAAAATGAAGTATACATATTTCAAGATATTTCTCTTCAATCTCTTTTTCACAAGTGTCACATATTACATTTCTCATCTTTACTATTTCCTCCTTTACTAAAGAAGTCAGAACACTCTTGTATAAAGTTGTCAAAACATTCTTCACAAAACAATGTTGAAGCTATCTGTTCTTCATTTTTAATGAAGTACATAGCATATTTAGCTATTTTTATGTCACAAAAATCACAGATTCTCTTGCTATATAGTTCAATTTCGTTTACTTCTATTGCTTTTGACATTACTGCCCGTATCCTCTATTGCCATATCAACTAAAGATTTCTTTTGATGCACTTTTCTCTTTTCCATGCATTCTTGATAGGTAATATTTTCATTATAAATAAACTTTAACTCTTGCTCATCAAAGAAGTCATATATCCTTGATATAGGAATGAAAAACCCCATCCAAGTAATTATATCAAAACCAAAACCTAATTGAGTACTTGTTACTCTAGCTGGAATACCTATGAACTCCCCAGTTTCATCTAAGAATACCGCTCCACCAGAATTACCAAATATCATATTTGAATTGGACATCCAGTAATTCTTATTATCAATATCCTCATTGAGGTAAGTTATTTCACCTTTGTTTGCAAATGGATCATGCAGAAGGCTAGCTCCACAACTATATATTTGGTCAAAGAGTTTTATGTTAGATATTTTATCTCTAGAAAACATGGTAGCTGTATATTTCAGTTTCTTTGGAGTATCTAATTTAAGAAGTGCTATATCATGACTTTTATCATATGCCACTATATCAGCAGTATGTGTATTTGCACTATTCATTTCTGACATATTAACATAATCAAAGATATCTACTCTAACTTTCTGAGTAAATTCTTTTTTTACTTCGCGCTTAATCATTGAATCAAATTCTTGTTTTATTTGTATTGCATCTTCAATGACATGATGATTTGTTAATATGAAATTTAGATATTCACCAATTTTGTCTGGGTTTTCTTTTGAATAAATAATTGTTCCAGAACCACCCGCTTTATCTGTTCTGCATCTTACAACCGGGTATAATATTTTTTCATGCTTTTCTTGTTGATTCACTTCTCTTCTCCTTTACTTCTTTAGCTCTATCCAAGGAACATAATTTGGGTCCTCTTTTATTTTTAATATAATATCTTTCTTTTTTAAGGTTTCAAGTTCTATACTTAAATTATTTATTGTTCTAAAACTTAACTTATATAAATCTATTTGATCAAGCAATCTAAACAGCTTAAGATAGTTCTTTTTCCTAACTCCAAAAACATCTTTAAAAAAAGCTATTAAACAACCCTCTTTTTTAGTTATTTTTAAATAAGCCATAAGTATTTCACGATGTTCAGGTATGTATTTTTCATTTTGCCTAATAAGTTCTATTAATTCCATAAGTTCCATTTTATTAGTTGGCATAAACTCAACCATTTCTAATCCCTCCTTTATATACTAGATTTTGTTATTTTAGAGAATACCCTAAGTTTCTCATAATTAGCCTCTAATTGATGTACATCTCGCATATTATGATCCAATATATATTCCATTGCTTCTTTATTACCTTGAAGGGCCGGTATCCAATGTTTCTGATCTATACGTGTTTTTATATCCTCACCTGTTATAGCCTCAGCAATCACACCCTGTCTATTACTGGATAAACATAACTTTTTTCTAGCTATATCCCAAGTATCTGTATGATACATCTCTCCAAATTGAGGAAAATCTAATTTAAGTATTAAAGCTCTTGTTCTCAAGAATGGCACATCAAATCTTTTTGAATAATGCCCTATTACTCTATCAAAATTTTTGGTTAAATCTTTAATACAATTTTTTACTATGCGCGCATCTAAATGAGTTTCAGCATCTTTTTTTGTTAAAAAATCTGAATAAACCTTCTTTTCTCCCCTTACTTTAATACAATAAGAAAGCATGATAGCAAAGTTTGCCTTTAACCCAGAACATTCTATATCTAGAAAACCCACTCTTTCATCATTGTGCATTTCTTCATTCATATAGCAAGCATAATGCTCTAAAAATGTATGACCATGCTTACATTTGTTTGTACCTAACCAAACTAACTTTTCTTTACTTAAACTTCTTACAGGTGCTTTCAATTACTTACCTCCCATATTAGAATAAGTTGTATTATCTAAACATAAATCATTTGAAATAACATTAGCATCCCATTTTGCAATATATGGAGCTGCTGTATTAGGAGTAGTAGTCCATGGCATATTTCCATCAGAAGGATTTATATATATCTTTTCTTCTCTTATTTCTCCAAGTTCGTCCAATTCTTCTCCTTTAACATCTTCTAGAATTAATTTTCCAGTAATCTTTATTTTGAAATACTTTCTTCTTCTGCTCAAAGTTATTTCAAGATTACCATCTCCAAGATCTTTTATAGCTATAATTTTCAAGTCTCTGAATCTCATGAATCTTTTTAATTTCTCAGCCACTTCTTCATCTTGGGTCTTTTCTAGTATTGGTAGCATAAAGATTGGAGAATAAGCCGCGAAAGTAGAACCATTAGCAGTTACAACTGAACCTGATACAGAATCATCCCAATTAGTAACTGTAAGTGCTGCTGGCATAGTTATTGTTTGTGTTGTTGTCATACCCTTCCCTCCATATTTATTTCTTTTCCACATTGTGGGCACTTAAATATATTATCACATAATCTTTTCCAAAGACTTATATGTTGCTTTGCTTTGCACTGTGGACAAGTGATGTACATCATAACCTACTTATGTATTATTGGTTTTGAGGCTCTTAAATAAGCCCCTCCGTAAGCTTTAAACAAATTCATCATATATTTTGTTGGGCTCTTTTTAGCCTCAATTTTCTCATCCATTACATTTATTGGATCTTCAATAATATTTTTAATCCAATCTTTCTCAACATTGGCCCATGAGAAAGATTTACCATCGAACACTAAGGTACCAATATCATCATCATTTTCATCATAAAAGTCTACTGTTATTTTCATCTGTCTCCTTTATACATTTCACCTGTTTTTATCATATATTCAAGTCTAGTTTTGGTAGCAGAGGTGGCTCTATCACCCAAATAATCTGATACACAGGTTAAAATGGTGTCTTTCTTATCTTTAAGCACATCAACATATTTTTTAGGTATTTTATCATCCCCTCTCCAATCACCATATACACTTTTATCTTCATTAAAACTTAACCCATTATCAATTGCCCATATTTTCTTCTTACTAGAAGAATAAATATAATTACCACCATGCCTATCGGTGTTACCAAGTAAAGAATCAAATACACTGAGTTTTATCCTTTCGCCTGAGGCCTCAAATTTTTGATTCTCTTCTATAGACATAGCAAATCCAGTAGTCCCAGCCACCCACTCTTGTATAGATCCAACTCTCCCTTTATCAATCTTATAACTTGTTGGAGGAACTATATTAAAACCAAGGAGTTTACTAACCTCATATGCACATATCTCCCTCAAAAAATAAGTCCCAACGGGAACTCCTCCTCTTAAATTAATCTCATTTTTTTGTGGCTTAAATATAGCTTTTTTACCATTACTTAAAACAACTTTTTCTGGATCTGTTGCTCCAGCAGAAAGAACTCGCCTGGAAGAAACTTTTGTTTTAGTATATTCATTACATTCAGGATCTCCATCAATAAGCTTCATAAGTCTATCTCTAGCAGTACCAGTTACTTTTGTTATATTTAATGAAAAATTTGAATAATCTTCACTAGATTCCCTCTTTTTACCTCTTTTATGTTTAAGAACCCTCTTTAGTAGTTCTCTCTTTGCCCGCATTTCTTTTTTCTGTCTTTTATAGACCTCTATTTTTTCTTTGGGCAATCCACCACCAAGTAAAACCTTATTTAAATCTATAATACGTTGCTTGTAGGCATCTTTCTTCAGCTTAAGTTCAGATATATCCATACCCTGAAACCTTTGTTCCAAACTTTGTACACGGCGTTCACCTAATAGATTAGCTCCTCTAGCTTTTACTCTTGCAGTTTTACTTGGTCTGACCCAAATAGTACGATGTCTAACAAAAGAATGCCCTCCCTCAGAATGCACATTCTCTGTTATTCTTTTTGGAACTAACCCAGCATGAGATCTAGGCATGTTTAACTTTTCCTGCCCTCACATAAGTACCAGTATAAGCTTTGTATAAATTTTGCATAAATTTTTCAGGATCTTTTTTAGGGTCAATCAATTCATCATTAACAAAAATAGAATCATCAGAAATTTCTTTAATACCATCGTAGGCAGTATTGGCCCAAGTAAATTTACTGCCATCAAAAATAAGAGTGCCTATTTTTTGGTCTTCTTTCTTTTCATCTAATCCATAAAAATTTACATATATTTTCATTGCTTTCTTTACCTCAAAGTATTTTCTTCAACCCAACCATTAACCATTCTACCTGTTTTTAGTATAAAATCTATTCTTTTAGCCGCACTTCTAGCTTCAGAATCTCCAAAATAAGATTTAACATATCTTAAAACTTTGCTCTTTTTTCTATTTATTAAGTACTTCTCATTTTCTGAAAGTTCACCCGGAAAATTTTTTATAAAATTGGAGTGTATGTAATACTTTTGTCCAGTTGGAAAGGAATTACCATTATCTATAGCCCAAACTTTCTTCTTAACTGGGTCATACATCCAATTACCATCATGTCTATCTCTATTACCAGTAATAAAATCATATATAGCCATTTCTCTACCAGCTTGAGAAGCAAATATATTTTTCCTCTCAGATAAAGGAATTCTTATTCCTTCAATTCCAGGGACAAATTGTTGGACTGTACCAAATTCTGAACCCACAATCTTAGATATTGTTGGAGGTACAAAATCAAATTTTAAAGCCCTAGAAATTTCATAAGAACATACTTCTGTTAAAACATTCTTTTTAGAGGGTAAAAATTTACCTATCTCTAAATTTCCTACACCTTTAAAAATACCCTCAATACCATTGAATTTTACCTTTTTTGGATGATGGGCCCCTTTAAGAATTTTAACAATATTTGCTTTTTTATCAACTAAATATTTTATATCTGCAACTTTTCTAGCAAGTTTATTAATTCTTTTTACTGCAGAAGGCAGGATAAAAGATGGAAAGTTCTCAATTTTTGGCACATCACTAGTCCATTTTTGTTGTCTAAGAGCTTGTTCCTTCTTTTTTGGTTGTTTTACAGAGGTAACTACTGGAGAAGGTTGTTCTGTAGCTGTTTGTACATCTTTACCAGCTTGCTTAGGTACATACTTATACTTACCTTTATCTGGGCCATTTGTAAATTTAATTAAATACTTATCTGGTAATTTCTTTACTACTACAAATTCACCATTAGCCAGTTTACCGGTTATACCAACCTCCCAATTCCTAACCATAATCCTTCTATGTCTTTGAAAAACTTTACCACCCCTATGAACAGTCTCTACAATTGTTTTTGGAACAAGGACAGACTTTATAAAAGTCTCAATTCTTTCAACAAGTAAAGAATTACCCACCTATCTCTCCTGCAGCTATACCACTTTGTTTAGGTTCTTGAAAAACCTCTGATTCTAATTTATGCCCAGGTAAAGTTTGAGCCTGCTCTAATCCTTGTTCTACAGCTGGACCAATTTGTGCTTGTCCTTGTTGCTGCTGCATCATAGCCATTTGTTCTTTTTGAGTTACAGGTTTGCCACTAAAAATAAAATCAAGTTCATCAATAGTATCTGTACCAGGCTTCAATTTAACATCAAATCCCATTTGAAGCATTGTTGCTGCAATAGTTATTTTCTGTTGTGCTTGCTGAAGAATTACAGATTCAACCTTCTCTTCTGGAGTCCGTAATTTGATCGTCCAATCTGTAATACCAAAAGCTCCAAGTAATTTTGGAAAAACTTTTTCATTGTAGCGCTTTTGATCTGCTTCAATAACATTACTGAACATCTTTAACTGTTGGGTCTGCCCCGAGAGTCCACCAATACCTTCCATTACATTCATGTAAACTTGAGGAACTCCATATACTGAAGCCACTCTATCTCTGATCTCATTCCTTACAGGTAAATAGTCCATTTCTTGCAAAGTATGGAATAATTTAACAAAGTCTGTTCTTCCTCTTTGTGTCTTTGAAGATACAGCTACCCAAGGAAGATAGGTAGGATCTTCCATCATTTTAGATTCTATTCTAGCCCGTTCTTGTTCTAGAGACTGTGGGTCATCTGTATAGGTAAGAATCATTCCAGCAGGAGCTTTGCGCTCAAAGAAATATCTGTATAGGAATCTATCCATTCCAGATATAGTTAGTACCTTTTGCATAATAGTTAGGAGAGGTGAATACCCATACGTTTCTGATGGACTAAATTTAGAACAATGTATAACCTCATCGTTTGAAAGATATATCCTTTTGCCCCTATGATTCCAAATATACATTACTGGAACTGTTTCTGTACCACATTCTACACATTTAAGCTGTTTTGGTATTATTTTATCTCTATGTATAGGACAGAACCAATGCACATTTTCTGGTACACCATGTTTGTCCAAATCAAATTCTACTACTGCTGGATGTAATCTACGAATTTCTATAACACGGCTATAAATCTTATTATTCATAATTCCATACTGTTTATTCAAGAAGATATACATATCATCAACAATATTAATGTCATCTTCAACAGTAGCCAGAATTTCATCCAAGGACTGCCCGAACATGTTACAGTTGCGTCTAAACTCATCAAAATATTTATACTGTTCAGTATCAGGTTTTATTAAATTTTGAGAATTACATTGATCACAACTTTCCACCTCTTCTTGGAATTCTTTTCCACATTGTTGGCATTTAACAGCAAATACAGGCTCCCATTCATCAATACCCTTTCTAAATATTTCGCCCTTTAAATGTAATAAAGGTGTTCTAACTTCAGCAATATCAAAAGCTAAAAGGTACAAATCTTGGATGAACATCCTTCTGTAACTATAGGCTGTCCTAAGCCAATCAAAATATAGTTGTTCAATACCGTAGTGGCTTACTTCTGAAAGTCTGTTGGATCCACCATAAGCGGATTTAATAAAATCTGTAAATCCAGATTCTTTTGCTTTTTGTAGAAAAGTATTGGCTAACACCAAACTTTTATTTTGATTAGCAATATCTGGAAGAAAGTCATTTAATTGCATACTTTACCTCTGAATCTTCTTATTCTTCCTGCCCCTCAAATTTCCTGCAATCTTCTCCAATGTGTCCGCTATAGAAGAATTACTTATATATTCATTATCAATTATAACACTTTTGGAGGTTTCTTTTATAATTTCTTGAGCGCCAAACTTATTTATTTTCTTTAGCTCACCAATTAGTGCATTAACCTCCCCACCAGAAATAATTTTTATCGCTGGATGAGTATCTGGGAGATCTTGTGTTAGATCAGCTATATTCTGTATCTGCTCATGCCAAGTATCTAATATAAGCCATCTATCACTAAGTCTATCATAACGCGCTCTAAAACGCTCTGGTACTAAATCTTTATAATTCATTTCTCACTTCCTCCCTTTAATGCATATATCATTCTATATGGAATAGAACATTTATTACAATAAAAAGTCCCTATATCTGGAGAATCTATTTCCCAATTAGAGTACATCCTCTCCTTAAGCTCAAAGTCTTTACCACATTTACTACATATTATTTTATGGTTTTTAAAATTCATTTCTTAACCCCCAATAAATAAAAAGTTTTTACTTTATCTATATGCTCCTCACAAGCACATAATAATATACCTTCATACTCAAACATAATACCTTCTTTACCACACATTCTACATGTAATACTAACTTTGTCTTCATCTTGAAGAATAGGAACTCCAGCATAAGTCATAACATATTTACCTACAGGATCTGCTTTAAAATAAGTTGGCCTAGATATAGCATCAAATTCTTTCCTAAGTTGAAGATATTGTTCATGCCCCAGTATAATTCCTTTTGGCTCTTTACCAAAATTCCTAGATAGTCTTATATAATTATTTATCGAATCTAATATTAGTGGCACCTTTAATATCCTCTTCTCTTAAAGCATATACTGCAAAGCAAGAATTACATTTGATTCTTCCATCTTCAAGTGTTTCCAAAGATTTTTTATTACACATTTTACATCTATGATCATCCATCATGGTTGGCTTTTCTGGTGGTACTAATACCTCATTCCAACTACCAAGTAGAGTTGTACCTTTTTTCCTATCTGGGGCAAAATAATCTTGATATGCCCCAATTGCTAATGCTACTGACCAAAAACTATCCGCATGGCCACTAGTTGTATTAGGTGCTTTAAGTGAATTTGACATACACGTTATCTGTGATATAAACCTATCATCATCTATTAATTTTAATTGTTTCCTTTCAACATATCTAGCAAAATCAGAAGCATATGAAGTTTGATTTCTTTGTCCGCGTCCAGTAAATTTAATAAGAGAGCATTGTCTAGGAAGATTTCTTTCCTCCATTTCACCTCTAGTAGCATCTATATAGAATCTATCAATTCCAAAATTCTCTATGGCCTCATTTATTCTTCTAGCCTGTTCCACGTACTCGGTTCCATCCCAGAATTCTTGACAAAGACAAATTAGATTACCCTGCTCATCATCTTCAAATATAACTAAATGAGATGGATTTTTGCGTTTTCCCACATCTAATCCACCCACAATATTTCTATCTCTTTTATCATATGCACGATAAATAGAATGACTCTTTAAACTCTTATCAAGTAACGGCTCCAATTCTTCTCTAGTTATGAAAGCCTCCATTGCTAAAACTGGCATTAAAAGAAATTCTGTAGAAAAAGCTTTCCAACCAATGATCTGTTTCTGTCTCTCCAATACTTCTTTACTAAATCTAGCTGGCCATAAAATCTCTCTATCAGGATCTTCAACAGGATCTGGATGTATGGCTGGAAGCCATAAAGATGGAATATTTGGATTATCTTTAAGTTTAAAAAGTAAATCACTAAAATCCATTACAGTTCCAAAAATAATCATTGGGCATCCTATGTTAGGAATCTGTGCAACTTCCTGATTAAACATTTTTTCAGCTTTTTCAAGTTCACTAAGATTTAATGGATTTTCTACTGTTCCTAAAATATCATCTACAATGCAATTGTGATAAATAAGGCCCTCTCCTACATAACTATTATCTTCCTCTACCTCTAAATTATATACTTTACCACAATAAAATTCATTTTCAATTTTTGTTATTTTAGTGCCATTATGTATTGTAATATAATCACTAATTACTTCGTTAATAAAATATTCCATCCATTCTAATCTTTTGTTATTTGTTTTAGCATGGCAAGATTTACAAAGAGTTATCAAGTTTTCTTCTATATTATTATCTTTATTATAATCAATATGATGGCATAAAATTATTTTTTTACTTCCGCATAATCTACAAGAATAATTGTCTCTAATATAAATTTTCTTCTTTAAATCAGAATTAAACTCAATAGGATATGGCTCAAAAGATAAGCCTCCTTGCCAATTAGGGTTATTTTGTAGTTTGAAGTTTCCTAATTTTGCTCTAAAATTGTCTCCACATTTAGAATATTTCCAATAACATTTTAAAGAACAATATCTTCTTTTTGAACTTAGTATATCTTTAAAGATTTTTCCACATTCACATAAAAGGTCTTTTCTCTTAAGTATTCTCTCAAAATTACTAAGTTTTGATTTAATTTCAGAAGCTTTTTCAATACCATAAATTTCCTCAAAAGTTTTACCTCTTTTTTCAGAGGTATGGCCAATACGTTTTACAGTCTTAAATTTTTGACTCTTTAATATTTTAGCCTTCTCTAATCCATATATATCTTCATAGGTTTTCCCTTTTAATTTACTTTCATACTCAAGTTTTATTAAAACATCAGAATATTCCAAATTACCCGCTTCAATCCAACCTCTTTTAGTTAAAATAGGATGATTTTTAGTAATTTGAATAATTTTATTATTCTCAAGAGTTAATTTTATAATTTTTTCTTCTATATAGTGTAACATTGTTTTTGAAACTTTTCTACACCGCGCTAAATGAGTCCATACAGAGGTGCCCACTTCGATATCCTCTATATTTTTATAGCCATTCCAGCATCTTACTTTTGTTCCTGGTACAATGCAGACAGAATCCGTGTGTAAGCCACGTTTCATTCCAAATATACCTGAAGAAAATATTCTTAATCTTTTTGAACCTACTCTATAATGTATACCACTTTCACTTCTATCTCGCATATCCTGAAATAATGGACTTAATCTAGGATTGGTTCTTATTATTTCTTTAATATTGCTTAAATGAAATGTAGCTAATTCCTCTTTATATGAAATATAAATACCATCACCGCCTGATTTTAGCATACGATATATAGAAAAAAAGTACCCACAAATTGTAGATTTAAGATGATATCTAGGAAGTACTACAACGCCTATCTTACTATTAGTCTTACAAACATCGTCAAGAAAATTATTAACTTTGTGAACATGCCAAGTATCAAAGGAATACTGTGGGTAAGAAAGAGACATAGTCTTCTGCACAAAAGCATCAAAAGAAGATAAATCTATTGAAGATTCTTCTATGTCCTCCAATATATCTGCTAATGCATCAAAGGATTTATTATACTCTATTGAATTATCACTCATTTGCTGATCTATTCTTCAGGGCCGCTTCCTGCCTTTTCTCCATTAATATTCTTAATTTTAATGCTACACGCGTTAACAACTCTTTATCTTGAATCTCTTCCTTCAATATTTGAGCAATATCTTGAATAAATTTGATATGTATAGCTTCAGTTTTAAGCTTCCTTTCAAGCTCAATTGAATCCATATAAGCTGAACTAGCTTCAGAGTACTTTTGAGGGGTCAATTCTCCAGCTATAATTGGATCTATAGCCCCTTGGCGTATTGCTTGTAGTTCTTCAATAATCTTTGAAGCATTATCAAGCTGCCCTTCCAGGACTGTATCTAGGTAAAGCTTATTCTTCTTCTCAAGGAACTTTGTTCTTGCTCCCCACCAATTCTCTTTCTCAGCTCTATCATATACCCAATTAGCTGAAGAAAGATTATACTTATCCATTATTTTTTTAATGGATTCACCAGCAATAAATAAGGATTTTATCTCACCTATCTCAGCTGGAGTTACTTTAGATTTTCTTTTACTGAACTCTTCTTCAGGTTCTTCAGAAGGAGGCCCTAATAATACTAACTCATCCATTTATTTTCCTACAACTCTTATCATTTTTAAGAAACCATTCTGCACAATCTTTACAATATACACCAGATGAAGTAGCCTTCTCACCATCAGAAAAATCCTCCATCTCTAATTCTACAGCTTCACTAAATTCTTTAACCATATGCCCACAACAAAGATGAATATGATAAAACTCTTCTACAATAGAATTTGCTAATCCAGGTATATCATGATCCCTAAGTAAATGATCTACTTTACAATACTTTGACCATCTTTCTAACTTATCTATTATTTTTCTAAGTTTTTCTTCACTTTCTATCATACTAGTTCCAACTTAAATATTTTTCCATCACCCAGTTTTTTCAACATAGCACATTTAGCACATAAAAGAAACCCATCAAATTCAAAATTTAATTCTTCATCCGCTTTAGTAGCAATATATACGTTCTTTTCAGATAAACTTTTCCAACATTTTGAACATTTAAAATAACTATCCATTACATTTCCTCAATAATTGGAATTTCAATAATCATTTCATTATTTAAAACTCTAAATAAAGCACATTTATTACATAAAAGTGGGGCAGAAGCACTATTACCTTCAACCTTAACATATCCTTGTATTGGTTTATTTTTTATTTCTTTTGCACATTTTGAACATATAAAAGCATTACTCATATACTTCTCTCCAACTTACTGGACTATGTTTAATCCTGTATCTAATAATTTTTGGATCTGTCTTAAAGATTTCACATAAATCCTCAAACCATTGTGAATTGAGAAATTCATTGGCTTCTTTTTTAGCATTAGCATTTCCATATCTTAAATCCTGTGCCGTCAATCTAAAGATAGCTATAATAAGATTTGCTAAACCTGAATCTCTCACTTTTTATCATTTTCATTAAACTTAACCTTTCCACAGTCTTTGCATAAATAATATATTGGTACAGAACCACAAGAGGATATTGTACTTTGCTTGATAATTTCTTTGCCCCCCTTTGGTATTTCATGAGCACCACAAAAATCACAAGCTTGCACTTTTATAAAGCGTTTTCCTACTTTATAAATTATCCTCATAGTCTTTTAATCTCAGCAATTGTTTCTTCTCCTGTCTTGTTATACCAAGCCATTTCCTTCTATGCCCACATATTGTACATGAACAAGGTACTTTTGTTTTCCTAAATCTATAATAATAGCGATCTCCATAATAATGTTTTGCTACTTTCCTTGCTATCTTGTTTGCGGTAATTAGCCTTAGAAAATACACAATTTACCTCCCATTTAAGTATTTTGTTTTATGTGTGTTCTATAGCTCCTGGTAGTTTTTTTCCATTTATCCATTCGTTCAGCATAAGAATCATCTATACTTCCACCCTTTGCAGTACCATCAGGATTACACAATCTACTAAACCAATCCATATGGCCTCTAACTTTTCTAAATGAAAAACATTTACATACCCATCTATCATTTAACTTATCAACTAATATTTCAGACCTAGTGCATTCACACTTTTCATTATGTACACAATCCATTCTTTGACAAAAGTAATCATCTGCTCTTGCTGGGTCACAATCTGCCCCCTCATACAAGAAATCTCCTATAGACTCCATAAAAGGTTTAAAATGTTGGCGTGGAGCAATACATTCTCCATAACATTTATCTCCCTCAAATGGAGTATAGATTTGGCTGAAGGAAAAAGATATTGGTTCATCTAAAAACTTATAGAATGAGCATGTTTTATTTTTACAATAAATTTTCATCTATAAACCCTCTTAGTGGAAATATTTGATAAGATGTATACTTACCACCAAGTAAAAAAGTTAAGGTATGACGTCTACATCTAAGTATATGACCTCCACCCCAAGAATCAGTGGTTTTGTTAGCATAACAAATATCATATATTGCTGCAGTATTACAATTTTCAGCCAGGCATTTTATTACAGGTTTCTTATTTTCTTTTAACATCAGCTTTCCTTAACTTTTATAAAACCACCTTTATTCCTTTTCTAGTCCCATCTTTAAAATGAAACATATAAAAGTCACACATATTTTCATTTTCATCTAAACCTAAAGATACCTCATAACTTTTTTGCAATTTTAAGATATTCTGTAACTTTATCTCTACTATCTCTTACTATTTTTAAAGACTCTTCCCAAGTATTAACTTTTCCAAAATCTGCCTCTTTCATTTATCCTCCAATCTTACTTTAATACCACATCTTGCAAATATATGTATTCCAGGAAGACCTGGTTCTGGATAAGGCATTTCTTTAACTACTACAACTTCCTTTATTCCAGAATTTACAATGGCTTTAGCACATTCTCTACATGGAGCTTCACTACTAACATACATTATAGAATCTCTTAAACTAACTCCATTTAATGCCGCATTATTTACAACATTACGTTCAGCATGTTCTGCAGGACAAAATTCCAATCCTTTTCCACTTTCAAAACCCATAGTTTTTCTTTTACAGACACTACAATGTGGGTGTTTCATTGGTGGTCCATTATATCCAGTAGCCAATATCCTACCTTCTTTAATGGCTATTGCCCCCACCTGTCTAGATAAACATTTAGACTGTGTAGCAATAAGCTCACAAAGTTTCATGTAATAGTTGTCTTTAGTGCTCATCTTTTTTATCCTTTAGTTTTTCAATCATTGCTTCTCTTGAACCTTTGCCACAATTTACACATACTCCATTAAACTCTGTTCCCATACTTGGTTCATATATCTCTTCATAGTGTTCTTCACAAAATTGACAAACTAGTACCTCATCATAATTAACATTAGCAGAATAATTCTTAAAATCTGTGTGTGACCTGAATAAATCATTTAAATCATTCTCTATCTGCCCACATATAGCTTCCTTTGTAAAAGTACGTGAATTATAACCAGTAGCCTCTACTTCTACCCTATAATTAAGTTTCTTCTTTTTAGTCCAAGGCCTCTCTAACATATTAAGTCAAAATTCCTTTCTGCAAAATCTATTGTGCATTTAAAAATAATACAAAAGCCCCCATTAAAATTTTTCAAATGTAGTATACTTTGTTTATCTATACTTTCTATTATATACTCTTTATTGGTTTTTATATCCTTTAACTTATTACCCTTCTTTATCAGCATCTTTCAATTTCCCTATCATTTTGCACGTTGAGCATATCCTTACTTTCTTTTTAACTTCTTCGTCCCATACTATATAAGTTTGCCCATCTATGGACTTTTTACATTTGTAACATTTTAATATACTTCTCATTTAGGTATTTTAAACTCCTCACTAGCTATTGCCTCACCTTTTAATCTTTCAAACATAGTACACTTTGCACATAATCTAACAAATGCCCATATTGGCTTATTATTATGCTCTTTTACCCAAACATTCCAATATGTATTAGATAGGTCAATACCACAAAAATGACAAATAATTAAGCCTTTTAGTATACTCTTCATTTCATATTCAACGTCCAAGTAACTGTCAATGTATTATCTTTGTCAAGTGCAACAGGAGAATTAAATTTCGCATAAGATAATATTTGACCTTCACCAAATACTTCTGAGTATTCCTTACCCGTTTTCTTCATTGCATCAAACATTGCATGTTTTGGGCAACAAAAATCATATTTACTATTTTTATGAATAAATATTCCACAATGAATACATCTTCTTCCAATTGTCTGTATTTTCCATTCTTTTGTATTAAATTTGGCATTTACCATTATCACACTCACTTAAAGATTCAGTAGATATTTCTATGGGGGCATCTCTTGTACCATATCTATAGAAAGTTAAACCTTTACAACCTAATTCATAGGCTAAATAAATACCTTTACTTATTTCTTCTACGGGGGCGTCCTTAGGAAGATTAATAGTTTTACTAACAGCATTATCAACATGCTTCTGAAAGGTTGCCTGCATCTTGATATGATACTCTAGTGATATCTCCAAGGCTGAAACACAATACTTTTCTTTCAGTATATCTTTGTATTTTTCAGATAAATTCATCTTTACATTACCAAGAACAGTCTTAGTAAACTTCTTAGCAAAAATTGGTTCTATAGAACTAGAACAATTAGCCAAAATACTTAAAGTCCCAGTAGGAGCAATAGTAGTTAAACAAGCATTTCTTCTTTTTAACCTCCCATTATCAGATGGAAAAAACCCCTTCTCTCTTCCAAGTTCTTTAGAATAATTGTGAGCTGTTTCATTTATAAATTTCATTAATTTTTCGGCAAAAGATAAAGCTTCTTCTGTATCATACTTTAATTTCATCAAAAATAATAAATCAGCAAATCCCATTATTCCAAGACCAATTTTTCTATTCATCTTTGTTTTTCTTTCAACTTTAACTGTAGGAAATTTGTTTAAATCAATTACATTGTCTAAAAATCTTACAGAAGTTTCTACACTTTTTTCCAATCTATTCCAATCTAAATCATTTTTTAGATAGAATTTAGAAACATCTATAGAACCTAAATTACAGGATTCATGTGGCAACAAGACCGCCTCCCCACAGGGATTACTGGATTCAATTCTGCCCATCCAAGGAATTGGATTTGTTTGATTGATTGTATCCAAAAACAACATTCCAGGTTCACCTGTTTCCCAAATATTTTGGCACATTAAATCAAATATCTCTTTTGCCTTTATTTTTCTCCTATCTTCTTTATTTATAGGATTAATTAACCAGTGATATTTATCATTTTTGGCCAAATCTAAAAAAATACCATTCATTCCAACTGAGACATTAAAATTTTGCAGTTTAGTAATATCTTTTTTGCAGTTTATAAACTCAACTATATCGGGATGAGTTATATTAAGCAATCCTAAGTTTGCTCCACGTCTCATTCCTCCCTGTTTGACTACCTCCGTAACTGCATCAAAAGCATAAATAAATGAGCAAGGCCCAGAAGCAACTCCAAAAGTAGAGTTTACCATACTTCCTTTTGGGCGCAACTTAGAAAAAGAAAAACCCGTACCACCTCCACTTTTGTGTATAAGAGCGCTTTGTTTAACCATCTCAAATATAGCAGATAAATTATCTTCAATTGGCAATACATAACATCCGGATAATTGCCCCAAAGGTCTTCCAGCATTAGCTAGTGTAGGAGAATTAGGAAGAAATTCTAAGGCATCCATCATCTCTAAGAATTTTATCTTCCATCTATTTGGCTGCTTTTCATTAGAGGCTATGAAAGTAGCAACTCTATCTAGCATCTCATCAGGTTTTTCTATAACTTTACCCGTTTTATCTTTTTTAAGATAACGTTGCTCTAATATTTTTTTAGCCTCATCAGAAAAATCCGCCATTATTTCACCCCTAATTTTTTCATCATTATATATTCAGTTAAAGTCTCATCAGAGAATATAGAATCTCTATTCATTAAAAAATATTAAAAAGTGCATCATTTCTTGAACATCACCAGTATTAATCAAGGAAATCCTAATATCTTCTCGGCCATCCACTTCTTTAAAAACATCATAGGATTTAAGCATAGCTTTCATTAGTTATCTCGCTCACTAAATTTTAATTGTTCTTTCATTGCACAAGTACTACAAAGTTGTTGTGGGTAAGGATTTTTTACTCTATATTCAATCTTCTCTTTACCACATTTCTCACAAAATATCTGAGTTATCTCTATTACTGGTGAGTCATCCAATTTAGTGAAATGCAAACCAGCATCCTTTACTATATTTAACATTTCTGCCCAATCATTCTTTCTCATTTCTTTTAACCCCGTACAAAGCTAACCCAAAACTGTCATATACATCTTGTTCTTTATATTTCATTTTTGGGTATTTTTTAATTATAAATTCCTTTATATCTTCTTTACTACAATTACCATTACCAATAACTTCTTTTTTCCAGGTTTTATTTGGCACGGTTTCGAATAAAATTTTATGTATTCGACATAAAGATTTACAGTTTCCCACTGTCTCAGAAATAGCTTTTGTGGTCTTGAAGTTCTGAATATATATTGGTTCTTCAATATATACTTTATTTGGGGCCCACATAATAAGTAGTCTTTCAATTTCATCATATAATTCAGCAATTCTATCATCTACATTCTTACAAAGAGATAAATGAAAGCGCTCTCCAATATAAAAACCTTTATCAATGCAAACAATGCCAAACTTTCTGGAATCTATATCAATTCCTACTATTCTACTCATTTTATAATTAAATCCTTATAAGATATCTTAATGTACAATCCATTATCATTGATCACCTTTAGAGAATCACTTTCAGCCATATTTACTGGATAGTCAAACATTTTTACTGTACTACCATATAATTTAACCCCAAGAACAGATATTTCAGGACCTGTGTGATAATACATCTCCTCACCACCTCTCAAAGCCTCAAACATCCTTTGTCTAATATTTTCTTGTTTAAGCTGTTTTTGAGTCTCATTTTCACTCACAAAAAACTTTCTTATACTATCCATCATGGCAATACCAATCCTGAATCTGTGAGTTTTTTGTCTTTAAACTTCACATTTTCAAGGACCCATAAAAAAAATCTAAGCATTTCCGCATGTCTTTTGCAAAGCCCTGAATCTCTTGTATCTACAGCAGTACCAGAACATTCGGTATACTTACATCTAGGATACTTTTGTGTCATTCCTTTGTTATCCTTACTAAATAATATTTATCAACATGTCTATTTTTATAATCATGCCCAACTATTTTATCAAATATAAAACTATTATATTTTAAGCGCCGCAATATAAAAGAAAGTATCTCAAATATATATCTAGATAAAGTATAATTAGATATTCTTAATCTCATTTAAAATACTCCATATATATTCCTATTACACTATTCCAGCATCAGAAAGTTCTTTTAATTTATTTTTTCTCTCAAGTTCCCAAGCATAATCACATGCTGGAAGTAATTCTCCCCATTTCAAAGTACTATCAAAAACCCTTCCATGTGCCCCACTAATTTCATAAGCCTTAATTCTTTTTTCATGTATTTCTTTCAATCTTTCTAACTTCATTTTAGTATTCACCATAAATGTTTTTATCACATTTTAATCTTTTCTATACAAAGCAATTTTAACAATGCTAACAACCTCACCAGTTCTCTTGTATTGAATAGATTTTAACCTTCCTTCAGGAGTAATATATATTCTTTCATTCTGTTCCACCAAGCCAAGAGAGTCTTCAACAATACTCCAATTATTTATTTTTGCATGTTTTTCCAATTCTACAATATTCATCTTTTCCTCTTTAATACTCCCCGTAAATATTTTTATCACATTTAAGCCTAAATCCAGACTCCAGCCAAACAAAATTACACCCTTTTGATTTGCGCTCAATTAAAAGAGGTTTAAAATTGTCTTGATTAACAAATTCCCTTTTGCCCAAATATTCACTTATTTCTCCAAGCACTTTTGGACTAAATGGACCTTTACCATCTAGAATGTAGAATATATTTAATTTTTCTGGCATTTTTCCAATTTTAAAGGTTTTAAACTCTGTTTTAAGCCACCTTTTATCTAATTTCTTTTGTATAATATCTACACTTAATTCATCTGCTGATTTGAGCTTCATATATCTCATTGTAGCTATATCACCTTGAAGGAATTTTTCAAAATCGTTTTTATCCACTGTCTGCAATACTCCATCTGTAGCAGTTAATGCCTGTATGATTGCCTGTATTAGATTACCAAGGAGAACATTTATTTTGTCATAACTGGTACCTACGTCTGTGAAGATAGTGCCCACCTCCTCATTGCTGACTACAATAGGGGTGACCTCCAATGCTTGCAAAGAAGTATAAGCTCTTTCTACTACAGCCCTTCCTTCCCAAGTAAATGGGGCTATAACAAAAGGAATAATAAGACTATTATAATACTTCTTCTTGAAACTTGATATTACCTCCGGTAAACTACCAGAACCAAATCCATGGCCTATTGTAGCAATAATGGGAATAAGGTCTATTTCCTCTGTGCCCGTTTCTTCACATACGGAGTCTATTAATTTGAAAATATATTTTATCCTTTTATGTATATCCTCCTGCCCCCTTTGTGGATCCATACCAGAACCATTACCATTACCACAAACAATAATCTCATCAACTTTGTTTTTTATCATATGCAAATCTTTATCAGAAGAATTTACAGCAATTTTGTAGTACAAATCAGATGAAGCAATGTTAGAAAGTATTTTACCTGCTCCAGAACCAAGAGATATTACAAATGGGGCATTAAAGAGTTTCTTTTTTATCGGCAAGATTATATACCTCTTTTAATCTCTTCTCCAGCTCATCATCTTCTTTATAATAATGGTCCCCAGCCTCCCAACAATTTCCAATCAATTGACAGAGTCTTAAATCTGGAATTTGTATCCATATTTCTTCAATTAATTCAAGTAACGGTTTAATTCTTTTCGGGTCTCTCATCTCTATCTCTCCCTGAATGATAATCAATCATATTAATAAATTGCTCAAAAGTAATATCTGGGTGAGTTCTTTCTTGACATGCTCTCAACATAGCTTCATTTATCATACTCTTTTTAATCTCTCCTATATCAATAAACATTTGTAAAGCAACAATCAAAGAGAGAAAATTATCTATTTTGTCACAATTTGGAATAGATACAACATCCCTGTCTAAAGTACCAGTTGCTACAAACTGGTAAAATCGGCTTATATTAAGAGCTAACCAAGATCTAAATCTGCGCATTTTTTCTTTTTCTCCTCTATCTTAGTCCATTCATACCATCCAACATCTCCATGAACCATAGCAAGTCCAGATAACTTACCAACATACTCACTCCAAGATTCAGCATCTTTACCTTCAGCTATATAAATTTTATCTTCATATTTAATAGTAACTTTGAGTATTTTGCCCATTAATCAACCCCTAAACCCTTTTCTTGAATTTTGAGATCAAGACTCCGTCGGGATATTTCCCGAGATATTATTTCTATCTCCATAGTATAAATCTCTAAAACTCTCTTTAGTGCAATTACTTCTGCTGAAGTTTCCATAAATCTAACTTTTAGTTTCTGTAAATCTGGATTACTGGCTAAAGCTCTACCACTAAGAAGTTCTTTATTTATGCGCTTTTCTAATATTACCTCTGAAGCTGCTTTAGAAAGTAATACATTATAAGCATCTTCTACTAAAGAAGCCTCTGACTCTGCCACTGAAGCCATTCTTAATGAGTAACCTTTCCAACTAGCTAATTTGAACATCCATTTACCAAGTTCTTGGGAAGTTAGTTTATTTATATCTTCGGGAAAATCATAATCTTTACCAAAGGTTGTAGGCTTATTCGGTAAAGAGTACGTAGCAAGTTTATTTTCAATTTTCTCCATTCCAGAATCAATTGTCCATTTATCTTCCATTTGAATACTCCTTGAATAATTCTAAAAATCTTTTTTCTATTTCTGGGGGTGTTTTTGTAATTATCTCCTTATTATATACTTTCTCCCACTTTTTAAATTGGTCATCTTTTATCCAACTATTGGGTTCAGAGGTAGCCCAGTTTAAATTAAAGTTAAGAACATTTCTATGCTCTCTCTCCAGCATTATCTCATCTGCTAATCTTACAACTACTGGAAACGGATAATGTAATTTAAACCGCTTAAAAATAGTTTTCATTAAAGTTGTTTCACATACTTTATACTGAGGAAGCATCATTTTTACTGGACGTGGTACATCTGAGAGATATGCTTCACTAGCATCATGCATTAAACCCTCTAATTTATATTCTCCACAAAGCTCAGAAACAAGAATACAATGCTGACCAACTGAATAAAACTTTTTTGTATGCCCACTAAATCTACAAAGATTAGATAGAGCATGTGCAATATCTATTATATCAATTTCTTCTTCTTTTGGGTCAAATGGATAGAATCGTATACCACTATATACTTCCATCCAATAACCATTCCTTTCCTTAATCATATTATACCTCATATTTGTAGAAGAGTTCACCGCGTACAGAAAACTCCTCTACTTTTTTAAATCCCATTTTTTTACATAACTCTATTGACTTTTTATTTTTATTATGCACATGAACCTCTCTCATTCCTTTATCACACGACAAACTCAACAGATCTTTAGCAAGACCTCTACCACGAAATTTTGGAACAATATATAAGCCTTCTCCTTGATCTTTATCATTTATGGCCATAAACCCTATTGGTATTCTATCTAATCCAGCCCTAATTATAAAGGTTCTACTACCATCAACTTGATCAATAAATATTATATCTTCAGATAATTTAAAACCAAATATATTATAAGCCGTTCTTGTCCTCTCTAATATTTGCATTACTTCTCCTTACTACACAGCCTTTTACATTGACACCAATAACAATTTACTTTCATTGGCTTTGGTACCATAATACCTTTCTTATTACAATCATCAATCATTTTAAATTTAGCCACAATAAGATTAAATAAATCACTGTTGTATTTTACTTGAAATGGTTTCATCCTTTGGTCGTCTTTGTTCTCATAAAGGATTACCCCATCATAAAGACTCAAACCGTGTGAGTACAGAGTCCATTGCATAAGATGCTCTTCTTTTGGGGCTTGATTAGTAATAAGTTCATTAAAACCCCTAGTATTTATAGACTTAAATTCAATTAATTGCTTTTCATCATAATTATCCAAAACTATCATATCAGCTCGGCCTTTAATTACAATGCCATCAATTTCAACTCTCATTGGAATCTCTTCATCAACAAATTTTCCTGCACCCTCAAGATACTTCTTGTATCTAGCTTGCATAAAATTACCATTCTCAAATATTCTTTTTATTCGTGGCTCTACTTCTTCATAAACACTACCATTCATTTGCAATTGAATTAATCTGGGGCAACTCCCTGCTCCAGAGGGATGAAATTCTTCAGATATTCTTGCTTCACCTTTTCTGGCATCTAAATAAGAATCAATTATATCTTCAAACCAATGCTTACTACTGAAACTATTTCTTATTTGTGATATTCCCTTTTTCACTATCCTCTTTTTTTCCATATTTCCTCTCAATTGCTTCCTTAATGATTTGTTCTACATATTCTTTTTTGGCATTTTTATAATTTATATGTATTATACAATCAATACCAAAATTTGTATACAGATAATCATCACGCTTCTCTTCTTTTTTAGGCCAATGCCCAAAACCATCCAACTCTACCATGAAATTAAGTTCAGGGAGGTAAAAATCCACACAATACTTCCCAAAAACTTTTTCCATCTCTGTTTGAAAGCCCAAATCATTTATCCAATTATTTACTTCTATTTGTTTATTTGTATAATGAGTTCTCATTTTGGTTTAATAATTCCTCTTTCGTGCCAACTTTCAAGTAAAGCATAAAATTCCTGCCTAGGATCGTCAACAAACTCTACACCAACCCTATCTTCCAGAACAAATATTATTGTAGGCTCTTTAGTATCATATAAATCTTCCCAAACTAAATCTAGGCAATGCCCATCATAAAGACCTTCATATTTCCAACACATTTTATTTCTCTCTATCCTTATCATGCCAACAAAAAGCACATTCTTTGTAATTTCTATCTGGAGCACAGGAATCATGCACACAACATATTGTACAAATATTATTTTTTAAATGCGGGCAATACCAATATTCTCTATCATTATTGCCTAATTGGCAATCTCCACACTTACAAGCATAACATCTGTGCGGAAAGAAGTGGTTTATTATAAATTTCTCAACCTTATTCAAAATGGGATACCACCTAGATTGGTAATCTACTACTATATGAGATAAAGACATTTGTATTTTAGGAGGCATTTTTTTTACTCCAAAGGTCTACCAAGATGTGGATTCTTAAGTAATTTATCAATTCCTTTCATTAGTTCTTCTCTATCTTCTTCAGGAAGATTTGCAATGAAATCTTTTACTTGATCTGTCATTTTGAAGGTATATTTCTTTCGTGTAAAGAAATATTTAATCCAACCATATATTTCCTTAATCTTATAGATAATTTCCATTTTATTTCCTATCCTCCAATTCAATTAGTGTCATTATTGCATAATTAGCAAGATCCATTAAGGAATCTTTAAAGCTCTCATCATTTTCTTTTGCACCCTTAGATAAAGAGATCAGCCTATTAATTTTATCATACATCCTAGTAAGAGCGGAAATGATACCCAATTCTACAAAAGTCCTACCAAAAGCATCTCCATAAGCCGTATTTTTCACGGTATAGAGTTTTTTAAGTCTATTACAAATCTCTGTATGCTTTTCAACTTTATCTAGCATTTCTTTCTCTACTTTTATTTATAAAAACCCATAATTAATAGAAGAATTAAACAAATTAAAGTAATACTATTACAAATACAGATAAATACTAGCATTTCTTTTCCTCCTTTAATTTTTCATATAACTTTTTCCAATAATCACTTATTTCACATAAACTCTTAATAATTCTTTCATATTCTTCACATATTTCAAATATACTCATATTGCTTACTCTTTTTGCAATCTCTATATCTTCTTTATCCATAGTAATATTCTCCATATATATTTTTATCCTAAATCCTCTTTAAGTTCAGGCTCTTCTTCTTGTTCTTCTACAGGTAAATTAGAATTAGTTATTTGATTTTTAAGTTGTTCATATTTATCTGGGTTTTCTTCAAAATACTTCACAACATTGTTTTTACCCATCATTTTCTCTTCACCATAAGAGTACCAAGCTCCTGCCTGTACAATAAGCTTTTTCATAATTGCTAAATCTGTTGTAGCCGCAATCTCATTAATTTTGCCCTCAACAAAGTTAAAGGGTATATCACAAAACCTCTGAGGTACAGATATTGTACTCTTAGTTATGTGTATGTGAATATTGAAACCATCATATTTTGTTTCACCAACATCATGAGAAGGTAACCAACCATTTCTAGTTACTTCTGCAATAAGCCTACAATAGTGTTTTAGGGCCTCTCCTCCAGGCATAGTTTTCAAAGCACCTGGATTGGTCACTCCACCTATATTCTTTCTAAGTTGATTTAAGAAAATAATTATAGTATTTTCATTATATGGAATAGTTTTCTCAAAAAACTTACTCAACATTCTTGCTTTTGAACCCATTGTATCTTGAGCCATTTTTGTGGTAACAATTTTTTGCTCTGATAAAGCAGCAATTGAATCTACTACAATTATATCATATTTATCCAAAATTAGCTCTTTAATTTTATCTAAGGCGTCTTCTCCAAATTCTGGTCTATATATCTCTAAATTTTCTATCACTATACCCAATCTTTGAGCATAATCTGATGAAAACCTATGCTCCATATCTATTAAAGCGAATTTACCTTCTGGAACAATTTTTTGGGCTGAAGAAATAAAAGAATAGGCTAAAGTTGTTTTACCTTGACCATAGGCTCCAAAGAAGCAATAAAATACTCCTCTTAATAATCCACCTTCCAACATTCTATCGAGAACGAAGAATCCAGTAGAAATTCTTTTTTCTTTAAACATGGGGTTATCACCATAAATGACACCCTTTTTCTTTATGGATTTCTCAGCAGAATTTAAGGCTTCATCTAAATCTTCTTTTTTTCTTCTGCCCATTATATCCTATACCTCTCATTTAGTCTAAATAAAAGATCTTTAATCTTTACTTTTTTAGCTTTATCAAGCTCAAATATATCATCTATAATATTAGACAATATTATAGTCATATCTGCAATATCCACATTAGCTTTATCTCCACCAGCATCAATATAATTACAACTAAGACGGAAAATAGCGGAATCTAATTCATTTAATCTCATTAAACCTCCACAGGTGAACAACTAGCATCCCACCAATTTTTGCCCATTCCAGCTCTCACCTTTAATTTTTCTTTAAATTGAGTCATTAATTTTTTTATTTCCACAATTTCATCCATTTCTAAATTCTCGAAAATATTTTCATCATGTACAGTTATTCTAAACTTGTTGAGTAATTCTTTTGGTAGAGCAATAATACTCATCTTCAGAATATCTGCTGCTGTACCTTGAATTCTAGCATTTATACCCTTATAGGATTCTTCATTAGATAAATGTCTTCTTCGGCCAAACTCTGTTTCAACATATCCAGTATCTCTTATTTGTGCCTCTATTTCTTTCTTGAAAGCATTAAGTTCTTTAAAAAACTCTTTTACCTGGCTAAGTTTCATCCCTGAAGTCATATTTCCAAATCTAGTTTGCCCCATACCATAAATAATACCTAAAACAATTTCTTTAATTTTATTCCGTTCATCAGAATCTACTTCTTCAAACCTCTTACTATATAATTTGGCCGCTATAGTTTGGTAAATATCTTTATTGTTATCTAAAGCTTGCATAAGATATTTTTCTTTTCTTTCTAGAACATATAAAATGGCTTCCATCTGAGAATAATCAAAAGTACATAAATTCTCAGAACCAATAAAAGCTCTCCTAATTAATGGCGTAAACTTGGGCACTTGTTGTAAATTAGGATTTACACAACTTAAACGCCCAGTCCTAGCTCCTAATTGTTTAAAATTACAATGAAGTCTATTTTGAGAATCCATTTGCTCTAAAAAGGCTCTAATGTAAGTACTATACGTGTGATTTAAAACTTTATATTCAACCATATCTCTAGCAAAATCAGAATCAATAGTTTTAAGTATATCCCCATCTGCAGAAGGCTTACCTTTTTCAGTATATACTATTGGTCTAACACCATCAATATTATATATTCTATGTGCAATTTGGGCACTAGAATTTATATTCATATCAGGATATTTTTTGCGCATTTTATCTATTTTCTCAGAAAATTCTTCTTCTAGTTTATGGAGATACTCAACATCAAGTAATACTCCATTGGCTTCAATAGTAATAAGTCTACGCAGGAGATCCTTCTCCAGGGTGTATATTTCATCATTATACATTTGAGGCCTGAATATGTTATATAAATTATATGTATTTCTACAATCCTCTTCGGCACGAGCCCCCAGGAGGTGATTTGGCACTTCAGTCCAGCTCTTTACCTTCTTCTTACTCCTAATCTCCTTCATTATATCATTAACTTGCTTTTTGGCTATTGCAGAACCACTACCAAGTAGCTTTTCACTAAGATATTCTAATTTATGTGAAGTATTCTCATCAATAATTTGAGAGAGAAGCATAGTATCACTAAAACTTATTTTTTCAACGTCCGCATATCTCCGCAAGAAATGAAAATCAAATTTAGCATTATGTAGAATACAGGATCGGCCCTTAAAAAATTGTTTAAAGAACTCTCTTAATTGATCTCCAGAATAATCAAAAAAGTTAAAATACCCAGAGAATCCTTCACCATAAATACCCATCAATAGTGGAGTATCTCTTAACCAATCAAGACCAGAAGTTTCTAAATCTATTGCCACTTTTTGCGGAGCAGTTAAAGCCTCAGATAATTCTATTTTCATTCAATAGAACCTATAATCAACATTAATAAAGCACTACCAACTAATATCATAGCCAATCCTAACCAATTAAACCATCTCATTTTAAATACTCCAATAAATCAGCCCAATATTTTTCATATGGTGGTAAGGCTATACCAGAATTCCTAAGAGCACCTTCAAAGTTTGATAAAAATCCAATAATCGATAAATCATTCTCTTTGGGCATTTCTACCATTGCTATTTGTGGAAACTCATAATTCAAACATTTATTCATTTGTTCAAAATCTTTATTGTAAATATGGAGACTTCCACAAAAATGATGATATTCTCCTAACTCAACACCCAATATACTGGCATAAAGTTCTTGAAGCATTGTCCAATGCCAAATATCATATGGAAAACCCCAAAATAAATCATTAGAACGAACATAACAACTCATATGAAGCTTATTATCCCTAATAAAGAATTGCAACAAATCATTACAAGGTACATCTTTTGTTTTTACCATAAAATCAATTCCTGGATTTAATATCACAATCACAGCTTGTCTAGTTCCAGGATCTGCTTTAAGTCTATTCAAACATCCTTGCAATTGGTCATGATATTGTCCATGCTCAAAACCAAGAGAATACTCCCAATATCTCAACCTTGGTCCATATGCTCCATGTAATCTTATTCCATCATCAGAGAATTGGGCGTAATTTTTACTATAGTGCCCAATCATTTCTAAGGTATCTTGACCACTCATTATCCAAATGAACTCACCCATCATGAATTTTTTAGATAGTTTTCTAGCTGGATTTTGAACAATTCTAGCTCTAGGATTTGTAAGTACCAAATGAGGAAAAATAATCTCTTTAAAGTCCAAACCTCTAGCTGTGACCTGTTCTCCATTTTTTAGAACTTCATCTATGCTAGCTTTATACAAATCATCAATATTCTCTCTAATGATTGTGACTGGTTGATTCATGTATATTACCTCTATCTTTATTTTTATTTAATTTTTCTCTATAGCGCAATTTTACTTCTCGTTCATTAGAAACTCCACATAGAAGATATAGATTATTTAGAAAATGATGCATATCAATGAGTTCCTCTATAGCCACTTCAAGATCTCGTTTATCCTTATTTTTCCAAGGAAGTACTTTCATAGCTTCTGCAAATTCACCTAATTCACCTTGAGCAGCAATAATCATTTCTTTAATGGCCGTCTCCTTTTCTACACCCCTAAGTTTCTCCAAATCCCTCTTCATCACATCTTTTTGTAAATCCCGTTGCATAAGAACAATATCACCATCATAAAGCTCTATCTTACAAGTCTTACAAATAGTATTCCCTATACCATCACCTTTATAACAAATATTATTTGGTGAAATTTTTTCATCACATCTACAACAATTTGTAAAATATTGGGCTCTACATAAAGTATATTTAGTGGATATTTCCATATTTTTCCTTTATAAACTTGACTGCTTTATCCGTAGAGTTAGTTCTAGCTAAGTATGAAGGGTGGTGCACACAATAATACTTTACTTTATTATATTCTCTAGCAAATGGTACTTTATCCTCAATACCAATTGCCTGTGCTACAAATTTTCCTAATAGAAGAACCTTTTTTGGAAGAACGGCATTTCTTTGATCCCTCAAATACTCTGAACATTCATTTATCTCTATTTCTGTTGGCATCCTATTTTCTGGTGTTGAGCACTTTATAATGTTTGTAAAAAATATTTCATCCCACCCAATTTTAAGTTCATTTAAAACTTTATCTAAGAAAAAACCTACTTTGCAGTTTTTTATGCCTCTTTCATAATGTTTCTTATAATCATTATTCAATTCTTTAAGTAAAATATCTTCATTTGGTTGTGGTTGTCCAGGATTTATTCCAACAACAAATAATTTAACTTTTGACGGATCTGTATAAAAACCTGGCATAGGATAGAGTTTTAGATGATATGAAATAGTGCATTTATGGCAAGTTATTATTTTCCTATCTGTTTCAGCTAAAAGTTCAATACTAGTCATCAAATAACCTCTCAATATCCGAAATAACCCTTCTTGAAACGCGCTCATAAGAAGATGTAGAAGTAATATTTTCTTTAATTCGCGCATAAAAATTAGGATCTACCTTAGTTGTTAAAACTTTCTTTAATACCTCTTTAAGATTTGATAAATCAACCTCAACAAAATTATCAAATTCTGGTGGTACTCTAGTTAGATATTCCCCAAATTTTGTCATAACTGGGTAATTTCCACAATATATTGCTTCTACATTAGCACATCCACCATATCTTTCAATTGTATATAAAGAAACCACTATATCAGACATCCAAAGTAGTTCAATATATTCTTTTCTGTTGAGAGGCTTTTCAGAAATAATTTTTAAGGGTTTAACCAATTTCTTTAGCTCTTCCCAAGAAACTTTACCAGATGGATTTGTAAATACTACTTGAAAATTATATCCTTCATTATATAATTCATTAACTACTTGAATAAACTCTTTATGATGAGTATAATTTATACCACTCAACCTATTTGGAAATACCACTGTTAGTCTATCAAATTTTTCTGTTGTCTTATATCTATCTAACTCTTCTGCAGAAAAACCAAAATTCCAAATAGTTGATTTCATTTGTATAATTGTTGAACATTTTGGAGCATTAAATTTAGTCTCTAAATTCTTAAGAAAAATTCTCTTAGTGGAATAACAAGTAAAAGTAACTAAGTCAGCACATTCAGCACCATCTATCTGTCTCCAATCATATGAAATCTCTTTTGGGACCTTATTCTCACCAATTTCTGGACAGTCCATCCAGTAGTTGCCTACAATTATTTTTGTGTCTAATTTGTTATCATACAAAAGAGTTTTTATATTGCGCGTTAATTCAATTATATTATTGATTATAATATCATAATTCTCACAACCTAATACTCGATCAAAAAGATTGACATCAAAGTGGTATCTATTGGTAAAAGCACTAACTGGGCCATCACGTTCTATAAAATGAATCCTAGGTGACTTATTAATACATAAGTCTTGATAATCATTCAAATCAGCAAAATTCTTTAATGGAGCAAGCATAATATCAACAGTCCAATCTGTCTTAAGAATCAACTCATTTACTATACCCATTGTCATCTGAATATTGGAATCAGCAGAAAGCCATTTACCTTCATTGTTGTATATTGATTGTTGGACTATATATAGAATATTCATTTTTGTATTACCCAATTAACTATTGTAGATAGTTGATCATTTAAGTTTTGTGAACTTGTATCGATAAAAAAGTTTTTACAAGCAGATCTAGTTGCAAAAGTAAGAAAATGGCTAAAAATTTCTTCTTGTGCCCCAATTGGTACTAAGTCATCAGAATAATTTGTATAAGCTGCTTTATGACAAATAATAATTTTGGTGCCAACTTCAGCAAACGCTTTATCGATCTTCCAAAATTTATCTTCATCAAACTCTCTTTTAAAGGTCTTTGCATAAGCATATTCAGCCGGGTAGTGTCTATCAAAAATTACTGATGTACCTGTCTGCTTTAAGAAAGAAGCAATATACTCAGGAACATATTTCATTTCCTCTTGAAAAGTCCTATTTCTAAAAAGAGTTCCCTCTAATGGGTTCTTAAAACACTTCACTCCAAGCACTTTTGAAAGAGCTTGACTTATCTCACTTTTCCCTGTACAATCGGGCCCATCTAACACCACTACTAACTGATTCCTTTCATCCATTGTATAACCTCTATTAAAGAGTCCTTAAGAGAATATTGTGGAGTAAATCCAAGAACTTGTTTTGCTTTTGTAGTATCTGGAATTCTTTTTTGAACATCCCATTTCATTGGTGGTAGATATAAAGGCTCAAAATCTTTAATATCATTTCCACATAACTTCCAAGTAACTACAGCTAAATCTATCATAGCTATTGTTTCAGTTGTAGCAATATTATAATCTGTATTCCATTTATCACTCAACAAAGCCAATCTTATACCTTTAGCAATATCTTTAACATTGGTGAAACAACGTATTTGATCACCTTTACCCAGCATCTTAAAAGGTTTCTCTTTATTTATAGCCCTTTGGACAAACTCTGGAACTACATGAGCTTCATCACCAGGCCATTCTCCGGGACCGATGGCATTGAATGGCCTTATAATGATATAAGGAATATCATATTGCATCTTAAAAGAGGTGGCGAACACCTCAGACATAAGTTTTTGAAAACCATAACTAGATAATGGTGGAGGATTAGTATAAATATCCTCTTCTTTAGAGGGATATGTTGTTGTACTTTCAAACACCATACTTGAAGATATTTGAATAATTGGAGTTGGATGGTCTACTAAAGCAGAAAAAACGGAGCATAAAATAGATTCATTCTCTATTAATAAATCTGCTGGATGGTTATGAAAATATCTTATACCACCAATACTAGCAGCAAAGTTTATTACACAATCTGGTTTAAATTCATCTAAAACCCTAGAAAATTCAAAGTCCTCCTTTAGATCCATTACTATGTCGGCCGTTTCTTTCTTATCTACAGTATAGACCTCTATTTTATTATCTCTTAAATCCTTTACTGAAGCTGAACCAATGTAACCTTCACCACCTAATGCCATTACTCTCATTTCTATAGTCCTCCACGACTAATATTTTCTGTTTTAAAAGAGTTATTTATTCTTTCCATTTCTATTAATAAATCAATAGATAGTCCTTTTTCTGCACACATATTTATAAGTTGCTTTACATCTTTTGGCAAACATTTACCACCATAGGCTGCTCCAAGTATAGTACCATATTTACTAACTCTCTCATCAATCATAGGAAGTATTCTAGAAACGGCAAAAGAATCAATATCCATATCATCCATTATAGTTCCAAAATAATTCCACATAGTAATAAGCATTGCTGAATATACATTAGAAACAAGCTTTATCATTGAAGCTTCTCTATAGCCTGTAACAATTATTGGAACCTCTAAAAATGACCAAACTGTTTGTAATTCGCTTGATTGTCCAGCATATTGTTCCCCAATAAGAATGTGTTTGGCAAAATAACAATCCCATGTTGCTGTAGATTCTTTCAGAAACTCTGGATTAACACAAAAATTAAGGCCTTCTTTATTAAACCCATCTAAAATGTCTGGACGCATGGTTGATCGAATTACATTCAAAGATTCTTTAGGCAATTTCCTCAATATATCGGGAACAGCTGCTTCTGGTGTACAAATAAGATATACATCTGCAGGCTGAAGGAGCCCAACATTTATGTCTGAACCAGACAACTCAATCATTTTATTTTGTTGTAATGTGAAGTATGTCGCACTACCTACAACACCTTTATTACCAATCACATGAACTTTCATTACTTCTCCTCAATTTTCATATATTTTTTAATATCGGCCAATTGTTTTTCAAACATTTTAAGCTTTTTACCAACCTGTAGTTCCATTTCAGCATTAACTTTTGGCATTTCTGCTATTACTAATTCATCTTCAAGCTGAGTAGCCTTATCCCAAGAAGCCCTCACAGCTTTTTCAGCAAGAGCAATTTGAGGTTCAATATCTTTTTCATCTTCAACCTCAATCTCAAACCCAATCTCCGGACGTATGAATTCGAATTGTGAATCTTTGAAAAGCCGCAAAGTAAGCCCAATTTTTGTATATACTTTTATCATTTCTCTTCCTCCGGTGTTAATACCCATAATACTCCTTGTACAACAACCTTTTTTGTAGACCCATCTAATTGTGGGACATCTATAGGATTTCCAGTTAAATTGTATTGATAGTTAAGTGTAGTTTCATTTGTGCCCAACTCAAAGGGGATCTTTCTATCCGTTACAAATATTCCACGAATTGTGTATTTCATTATATTATACCTCTCTTTATTGCACGTCTCTTATTTTTCTTTCTAGTCCTTCTCATCTTCTGATTCTTAAGTTTACTAAAAGTGGTTGCTCCTGGAGTATTTTTTCTGGTACTGGTTCTTTTTTCCATTATTTATTCCTTTTTTCTTTTAACATTTCTATCATCTTATGTAAATCTGAACACTGTTTTTTTCTAGCTCTTTTTTGAACAGAGTATGCCGTAATATAATCATAGACAACCACTCTCTTTATTACTTTTCCGCAAATTGTGCATACTATTTCTTCATACCAATTGCTCATTTTATTTACGCTGGCTGGTTTATTTCGCTAGCCCCTGAAGTCCATTTAACACTTCTCTCCATCATGGTCTATTCCGGTACCCTAGAATTATCCACTATTGCACCAGCAAACTTATACTTTACCTCTTTGAAGTAAAGAGGACTCTATCCAATCTCTTTAGGGAGGTTACACTTGGAAATGTTTCACGGCTCTCCCAACGAGATACTTGACTCTGATCAACACCAACTCTTGCAGCAAGTTGCTGTTGAGTCAAACCTTTGTCCAACCTAGCTTTCCTAATTGAAATGGTTTTCATTCTGTCTTTTCTCTCCTTTAAAATAAATCTTTTTCTACTTTGCCCTTTTTGTCAAAAATTGTTTTCTTTTCTTGTTCTTCTTCCTCTTGTGGTACTTCCTCTTCACTAGGTAAATCGAAGGATCTAATTTTTCCCACCACATAATCTGCCAAAGCAGGAAGACTCTTTTTTACCTCCTCAATTTCTTTAGCTGTTTTAGAAGGATCTTTTGGTGTCAACAGATAAGTAGTATCTAATTCTTTTCCTTTTCTTGACCACTTGTAATCCCTATCACACCATGTACCATACTCATCTGAAAATTCAAAGAAAGCTTTCTCAATAGCTTTATCTTTGCCACCAAGTTTGCTTCTAAAAACCATTGGTTGATTGATCTCTTCTTTATAATAGGTAGAAGTCCCAACCTTTAATGGTGACCATTTATCTGCTGCTGGATCCTCATTGAGCTTAGAATTTTGATTTGGATGTAATTTGTAATACACGTAGGACCAAAGATACAAAACGTAAGATGGAGTATTTCCAGCAGTACAATGTTCACAAATACCAGTATCTTCTTTTGTGCACCGTATTTTTCTCCAAGAAGTCCCTTTTGGTGTTGCTACTTGAACATTGTGAAGTTTGTCTTTTATAATTCCATCTGTGTCTGTTAGGAATCTTAGAAGAGCTGATTCACTGTCAGCAATTCCTAAAATATTTATTCTATTTTGTCCTGATAAACTCTCTATTTCTTGTGTGCGTTGTTTAATCTTGTTTACACCTTCTAACATTTTTTCTCCCTTAATTTAATACTTTTTTAAGTTCTTCAAGTGTTGAATCGTTCGGGTCCTTACCATCTGGTAAATAGCATCTCTTTGTGAAAAATCTGTAATTTAATTTATTATATAGCTTTTCTGTTGCCTCCTTGCCTGGTTTATCTCCATCCATCAAAAGATAAACAGGCATATTGTATTTTTGCAATATTTTCATCTGGATATTTGAAATATCTGTGTGAAGTAATGCCATTGTGTTTGTATAACCTAATTGATGTAACCATATTGCATCTAAACTACCTTCTACTAATATTATAAAATACCTCAAGTCAAATTGTAATTTTGATTCTCCAAATAAACAATTACTAATCTTTGTGCCAGATACATATTTATATTTTTCTTTTGTTGTTGTAGCATCAAGATAACGGATAACATAACCTATTTGTTCTAATGGAATAACAATAGCATTTATTGATTCCCAATACAGTATGCCCCATTTTCTTATTGATTCATGTGAAAGAGCTCTATGGAGAATCAAATATTCACAACCTTTGTTATTTATAGCCAAAGGTAAAATGGGTATTTGTGGTAATTTGATGACTTTATTTTCTGGTAGTATAATAAGGTTTTTATAGTCGATATATTGCCTACCTGTTATAGCAGTGTAGAGTTCTTCAAAAGAATTGCCTTTAATGCAACCCGTACGGCATAAAAACCTCCCAGTAACTAAATTAATCCCAAAAGAGGGTTTCTTATCACCATGTTTGTGGTTTTGCACAAAAGGACAATGTGCTACTACTTCATCACCATTGATTGAGTGAATTTTTATTCCTAAACCCTTTATTTGGTTTAGTAAATTAGATGTACCAATCGATGTCATTGGTGTCCTCATCTTCAAGTGGTATTATATAAGCGCTGATGTGTTGAGCAAGACCACGTATTTTCAGTTTATGATAAACTCTTCTTTTAGGGTCATCTCCACGAAGTTTATCAAACATTTGAAACTTTTTTAACTCTTTTAGGTATTCTTTCTTTATCTGTTGTATCCCTTGTTGCATATTCTTTCCATTGCATATATATTACATCAAAACTGCGTATATTTAACTTAAAAAATTCCTTAAAATCTTCTTCCTTCTTGAAACCTGTCTTTATTTCTGAATATGGCCATCTACCACTTAATTTTCTAATAGTAATAAATTGTACTATACTCTTAATTTCATCTTTAGTAAGATTGGACAATAGAATAAATAATTCTTTAAAATTTATTTCTCCTGCGTTATTATAATTTTCCCACATTGTAAGACCTCTTTTTTGGTGCCGCTAGTAGGAAGAAGTTTGATTTAAAACACCTTTTCACTGTTTTCATCAATAAAAGAAAAATCTTACCTCTGACCTCTACACTAATGGGCTAACTGGTAGATATTCCAAGAAGTACTCATTTGTACTTATTTATTAAATCTAACCTCTTTTAACCCTACATAGCGGCATATTATTATAACTTATACCCAGTCGGAATAATCGGCATCATTAATGCCCATTAATTCTTGATGGTTATTAGTTAACGAAATTGATCTGCTGAGCTTTCTATGAAGCTTTGAAAGAGCCTTCATTCTTGCATGGTTGGCATCTAGGTCAAAAGTAGGAACCCATTTAGCATCCTTCTCTATAGACCTATATTCCCAAGCTTCTTTAGAAGCAAAAGATTTTAGTCTCCCCATTTCCTCAGCGATGTCCTTCATTAGTAATAGTCCGTCTGCGATTTTCATTTCTTTTCTCCTTTATCCTTTATTTTTTATAACTCGCCAATCTAATTTTTGCATAAACAAAATAAACCAACACAAAGCTGTTAAACTACCTGAAACTACTGATAACCAATATCCAAGTGAAACATAGCAAGCAGCAAAAGCAAAAAGTAATAAACTAGTGCTTAAACTGGTACTAATTGGTGGCTTTTCTTTTGCCCGTATTGCTGGAATTAAAGCCACACTAAATATAAAAGAACCAATTGCAAATACCCAATCTTGCCACATATTAAATTCCTATAACACCATTATCAACCGAAAACATAATCTCTATTGGTTTATTATATACTTCTCCAGCGCGATTTTTCTTTATGGCAATCCTCCTAACATTAGCTTTGTCTGCAATATCTGCTAACCCTATGAAAATATCACAATTATGATAAATTATCCCTCTTCCACAATAAGATTGATCCTCATCAACCTCTAAATTGTAAACTTTACCAATATAAGGAACACAGTCTATTTTTTTTATTTTTGTTCCATTTACTATTTTAAGACCCTGATTTAATATTTTTTCTGAAAAGTAGCTTTCCCATTTTCCTCTATTGAAATTAACTTTAGAATTACAGGAAACACACAAAGCAATTAAATTATTCTCCAATCCATTTTGTTTATCATAATTTATATGATGAATAAGCAAATTCTTTGTATATTTTTTCTTGGCATTTACCTCCAATATTCCACATAATTGACAAGTATGATTATCTCTTCCTCTAATAAAAGTCTTCAGAATAGTATCAAAATTAGGAGAATATGGTAATCTACTCAAACCTCCTTGCCAATTAGCGTTTTGCTCTCTTGGCCTAGAAAGTTTCTTTCGTATTTGATTGGCTATTTCTTTTCCATGCATTTCTTCTAAAGTTTTTCCTTTTGTTGGATGAATAAACCCTTCTGGAGTAAAATTTCTGGTCTTGCGTATTTCTATTAACTTTTTAGAAATAGCCATCAATCTTGGGTCAGTCTCTTTTGTTTTACCTTTGGCCCAAGCAAAAAGTTTTCCTTCTTTAAATAATTTTTGCCTAGTTTTTGAAACTCCAATACTAACCCTCTCCATTCTAATATCAGAATATTTTGTCAAACCTTTATTCCAAATAAGTCCACCAAATGATTGGGTTTTTATCCCAGTTAATCCTTTGTTCCAAGGAGTCTTACCAAATTGTTTATAAATATTTCTACCCATATTATTAAAATCAGATAATTTATAAAGTATATGATTAGTGGTTAACTTTTGTGCCTCTATCCAACCTTCTGTAGTATAAATTCTATGCTCTTTTGTAATATTTATTATTTCGCCATTTTCCAAAAATAATTTACATATTTCTTCATTTATATCCCTAGAAAAAATATTTGTAACTTTATTTGTTGTTCCAGAATGAGTAAATACATAATCTCCTATTTTAATGTCGCAAATATTTGAATATCCTCCAAGATGAGAGGCCTTTCTTACTGCAGTATCTGCTGTCAAGCAACTCATTGATAAAGCTTTACCACCATAAACATCAAATATATTTGGTATTTTTGTGCCATCATCTAAATTACTTTGACTAGTAATCATCATTATAAGACTTTTTGCTTGTGCTATTGCTTTTAATCTCATTGCCGCATCTTCTAATGACATCCAATCTCTTCCAGACTGCAAATCTATTAATCTAAATCCATCAATAACAACAAAATCTGGTTCGTCCGCATTAATAACAGATTCTATAGAACTTATAGTAAAAGGTCTACCTCTATCTGCTGATAATGTATGCCAATCTTTTCTTTGGGCAAATTCTTTAAGAAAGTTTTCATACTCTTTAATATTAATTTTACTACCACTAGCCAAAGCATGATTTGAAAAATTATATCCTCTTAAATGCCCTAAAACTACATCAGTTCTAAGTTCATCTTCAATAATACTCATTTCTGGTTCAATAAAAAGAACCCTTTTGCCTTGTTCATAAACAGTGGCTGCAGAATATTTAGCCAACCAAGATTTACCTTTGTTTGTTGCCCCAATTACAGCAATAACATTTCCAGGCATCCAACCTAAGAGTTTTTCGTCCAAAAAAGAAATTCCAGTTTTTAACCCTACAGTAAGACCCTTTTTAACTAATTCAACTCTTTCTTGATATTGGGTTAATCTTTTGAGAGCCTCAGCATCTGTCCAACTATCTGAAATAATATAAGGTTTTCTTATGCTAGTTAATTTTGAAATAAGAAAATCTAGACCAGAATTGACATCATTATTGATTAAATCAATCCCTCTGTGCAAAATATCTGAAGCTTTGCGTCTGTATTCAAAACTCTTTATTTCATCAATATGAAATCTAAGTTCTTTGTCTTCTACTGCGCAATATTTGAAACCTGGATAAGAAGATTCAATAATATCCTTTTTGGGTATTGAACCATATTTGGATTGGTACTGAGAGATAAATTCAAAAACCTCCTTATAAAAAGTGAAGGTTTCTGTAGTAATACCTAGTTTGGCTAAAATATTAAAATTTTCTTGATTTCTAATATATGATATAATTGCTTGTTCATGTTCTTGTGGATTCATTTATAGTTTTCTCCAAGTCTCTTAAAGTTTCTAAAATTTCTTTTTTCCTCTCTTTCTCTGAATCGGAAAGAGAAATAGAATCTATATAGTTTTGATATTCATTTATTAGTTCTTTTACTTGTGGATTACTTCTGTAGAGTCTTTTATACTTTATTACCTCCTGTTCATTAATTATATCATAAAACCTCTCGTTGAAAAAGTTCTTACTGCATAAATATTTTATAGTCTTATGTTTTACTTTATTATTTTCTAAGAACCTATCAATGGCTTCTAATACAACATATTCATTATACTTTGTTATTAGTCTTTTCAACAATACCAAATCAACAATAAATTCTGAATCTGGGTAGGTTTGACCAGTTACTTCTTCATATTTATTAACCCAGTATTTTCTCATGTCTTTACTGTTCATATCTTTCTTCTCCCTACCTGCAGTTCTATTATAAATAACCTCAAGTCAAATTGAAATTACGCTTATCTGCATATTTGTCAACTATTGCATAAAAGACCTTTTTTCCACAAGAAGGACAAATAGTTATTTTGGCGCTTTTAGCAAAAGTATCTCTCTTTTTGTACTTCTTTTGGCTTAAATTAATAGGATAATTACAATGTTCACACTCTATTATCACTTTCAAGCCCCTTTTTATATTCCTCTACGGCTTTCTTTTTTTCCTCATTAAGCAAAGCATTTTGACAATAGGCCATAGCTTCTACTATAGGCATATTTCCATAGTAAGAAATATATTTTTGTCCATCTGTATCTTCTGTTACAACAATTGTTAAGATTTTAGGTTCCACCATAATAAAACTCCATTTCGTTTAAATCAATAAATGCCCCAACTTTTACTCTATAAACTTTACCAGTTTCATCAATAAAAATAGTTCTTGGAAGTCCAATTATTTGATAATTACCAGCAATTTTATTTGCATCATAAATTATTGGTATAGTTAGTTTATTCTTTTTTATATATTGTTCTGCATTTTTCTTAGTGTCTTCCATAACTATAGCTAATACAATAGCATCCTTATTCTTATCCATAAATTCTTGAAGTATTGGCATTTCATACTGGCATGGAGAACACCAAGTGGCCCAAAAGTTTAAAATTACTTTCTTTCCTTTAAAATCAGATAATTTATACTTATCTCCAACATTAATAGGACAAACTTCATCCTCATTACAAACTAGTTTAAAATAAATTTCCGGAACCTTGGAGCCTAAACCCATTAATTTATTTTCAGACTCTAAATATTGGTATTTATAAGTATATTCTGCTTTAGTTACGGGAGTAATTGGCAAACTTATTTTAACCTCTTCTACTGGTGGAGTAAACTCTTCTTTTATTGGTGTAAATATATTTTCACTGGGTTTTTCAAATTTTACACTTTCAAATACTACAATTAATGGCATACCAACCACAATAAAAATTAGTAAAATTAAAAATAATATCTTCATCTTTTCCCACTATCCAAATATGGCCCTTCTATAATTTCATCTGTTTGTGGCTCAATTAAAATAACTCTTGCTTTTGGAGCTTCTACAATAGCTGTATTATACATATGTACTTCATAAGAATTAATATCTACCTGTAAAGAAATACGATATCCTTTTTTAGCAGCATTTTCTTGCAAGGTTATTGCAAAATCATCACAATCATATATATCTTCAATAAACTTAGCTTCATTAGTTTTGTCCGCCATTAAAAAGAGTTCCAATTCTTTAAGAGTATCAAAATTTCTCATTTGATCCCATCTACGATTTGTTCGTTCATCAAAATAAAGACCATATAAGTTGTCTCGGTCTAATTCTACCTCAGAATATTGCTTCTTAAGTTCAATTATTTGAGAATCGTGCAATGAAATAATCTTTTCTCTACCATCCACCATTCCATATAGTGTCCATAAAAGAAAAAATATTATTACTCCCAATATAATTAAAGAAATATTCTTTACCATTTTACCTCTGCTTAGAGTTTTTTAAATGTGGTAAATTCTGATTTAGTAATTTTTTTACCCTTATCATAAAACTCCTCTCCAGATATTTCTCCTGTTAAAATACCACAATTAGCACAATATTTATCAGAATCCTCTATTGTATATCTACACACTTCACAAACGTTGTTATAAAAACATATACCTTCTAATATAAATTCACCACAAGTCCTACAAAAAGTATCCCTTTCCTCAAGCTTGTGGGCATGCTTTTTAGGTCTTAAAAAGATGTTATTAAGTTTTATTTTGGCCATTTTTCATCTCCTAAGAATGTATATACTTCAATCCAGCACTAGTGTATACTCCAATCCATAAAGTAGCACCATCCCAAGCAAAAAAGGTGCTGCCTTGTTGTGTTATGTAAGTATTATTTGCAAGTATGATATTACCATACACACCATAATTAACAGCAGATCTTAAATCACCTGATGAAGTAATACTCGTAGTAGAATATGCAGTTAAGTTGGGACCTATGCTACCACTATAATAAAATGAATATGCAGCAGCTTTGCAATATGCTCCACCACTATATGTACCTAAATCAAGACCGGCATTCGATAATCTAAGACCATTTGTTAATCCATCTGAGATAAGACCATTGATAGTTAAAGTTTGACCAGAAATAACCTCACTATTAGCTCCAGCTAAAATTTTACCAGTTACAGTAAGATCTGTACCATCCCAATTAAGATATTTGGTAGTAGTTCCAATATAAAATTTTGGGGTTGAACCATCTAAACCTAAAATAAAGCCCGTTTGAGTATTATTAAAAGCCGTTTTTCCTGAATTAAAATAACAATTAGTGCCAGCTAAAGTAATAACTTTTGATGTTAAAGAAGATGTCATTATTGCATCAGCAGATAATGTATTAGTAGTAATTTTACCACCAGATATTGTGGTAACTCCAGTATTAATAGCAGTTGCTTGATTTACTAAAACCCATTCACCAGCCGTTATTTCATTAGCACCAATCATACCAGCTCTATATGTTTCATTACCATCTGTAGTAACCCATAAATCTCCAATAGCTGTAGATGTTGGAATACTAGCTTTTGCTTGTTGAAATAATGTTGTTTTTGTTGTAAGATCTGAAGTTAATACCCATTGACCCACAGCTATTATAGTAGCTCCAGCAGTATCCGCCCTATATATTTTATTATAATCATCTGTATCAATCCATAAATCACCAGCTTTTAATGAAGTTGGAATACTTGTTTGAACAAAAGTTGTTGTTTTAACTGTTGGATCATATCCAGATGAAAAAGTAGTAGAACCAGAAATATTTATTCTAGAAGCTGAGATATTAAGTACTCCACCATTAACCCCATTTGCAGCATTAGCTGTTAATCTATCTGTTGCTATATCACCAGAAGTTATCTTACTAGCATCAAGACTACCTATCATAGCATTGCCAACAATAAGATCTGAAATCTTTGCTGAAGATACTATTAAATCTGCCCCACTCCTTAATCCCTGTAATATGGAGGTTGTTTCGAATGGAGAATAGGACCTTCCATAAATATTTGAAAGAATCTTTATTTTTGTTATACTACTAGGTTCCTCATAATTTACTTCAAGAACTAGATAATCATCATTAATACTTCTTGGAGAACAGTGAATATGTATTAAATCTCCAACTCTTACTAGTGTTTCTGATCCGGCCACTCCAAAATATGGGTAACGCGGAGTTCTAAATTCTCCTCTAATTAAAGTTTCAGTTCCTTTATAACTCATAAGAGCTTTTGCTCTATTTGTGCAGTATATTAATAAGGCAGCATTTGTCATTTCTGCGCCCCAAACAAATTCTTCCTTGGCTTTTATAACTTCTAAGGAGGCCTCTAAAGTGGAATCTGTTTCAGTATAAGAAACCGCCGTACCGGTTGAATCCGTTCCATATACAGTAACTCTAGTGACAATCTCTGCTGGTGAATCTGAAAAACTATAATCCTGCATCATAGCTTTTTTTGAAGTTGTTTGAGCTTCCCCTAAAGCTATGGTTAAACCATTAACAGAAGGACCACCCGTTGGTTTGGAGCATCTTCTAAAATATTGAAATACTTGAGAATCATTTACATAATAATCATAGCCAAATCCTCTAATACAAGCAATTACAGAAGCTACTGCTTGTGTTGAAATAGTAGAAACATAACATCTAACCCAATATTTTGTTATGCTGTTTACTGATGTAGTAGTCCAATCTGAGGGGAGAGCCCATTTTTCTTCTCCAGTTGCTTCAAAATCATAATTATTTAATTTAGTTAATGCTGTCCATGAACCACTCCAATATTGCCAAGTAATTGTACCATAATTAACTGTTGGAGTAGATAAGGTAAAATTTGCCCCTATAAAAGGATTATTTTGACCAAGATACAAATAATCTGAAATTCCATTCATAAGAGGTACATCTGCAACACCAGGATCATCTGCGTCGGTTGTTTTATCTGTCCAAGTTGAACCAATATATGTCCATACTTTTCCTGCCCCACTCCAAGTAGCATCTGTCCAAGGATCTTCTTTAGCTAGTTCTTCAACAATTTCCATTGGTAATCTTCCAGTTTTAGTATAATTTCTAGCTATTGTATCGGAAGAACCAGAAACCTCAATATTTGTTGTTATTGAACTAGAATTGTATCTATAGTCTTCTATTAAATGAGTAATTACAGCACTTCTTTTATGTGGTGCACCAGAATAATCAGAAGAAACTTTTCTTTCAAATAATTCATATGAATAATCTCTTGCAGTAACCTTTAGTAATTGACCATAATCCCTATCCCAAATAGGTTCTGAAAATTCTAAACGCCCTAAAAATATGGTTAATCCAGTAAGATATTCAACAAGTTTTACTCTTAAATATGGTGTGTAGATAGATTCTTTAATATTTCTTGGATTTGAAATGAGAACAGACATTAATCTAGTTCTACCAGCAATACTATCTGATATAGTTAATCCTATTCTAGCATTTTCTTCACGCCATTGTTCTGGAGTGCCACCCATAGAATAATAGAACCTAGTGCCTATACCAGTACCAGCTCGTACTATTTTTGGAAACTCTGCTAATGTAGCAGAAAAACTTCTTGTATATGCTGTCATTTATTATACCTTTGATTTAATTAAGAAAGCTATAGAATATTCCCATCTACCTGGTACACCAGCAGTTTTTCTAAAAGTAGATGTTCTTATAGCACCATAATAACTTTGAGAAGAGGCCGTTGGATAAGAGATCTTTAAAAGACTTGCATCAGTATCACCAAATGCCCACCAACTTCTAACAACAGTTTCCATAGAATCTCTAGAAACACTACTATCATTTGGAACATCATCAACAACCCCAGTTAGCGTAACCTGCTCAATACAAATGCCCAAATCAAGAAGAAATATTCCTTCATCAGATGGGGCAGTCCCTTCTGCTTCAGCTGGAAGACCTGATTGAGTAACCATTCTAGTAAAAGAATGATCTATTACATCACATTTAAGAGTATATGTTGTGCCTTTTGTAATTGAAACTTCTAATGCCATTTACCAAGTCGCTCCATACTGAGCAGCTTTCTTCCATCCTGCTAATGGATCTTTTTTAACTGCCGCAGAAATACTTTCAACAGTTTTGTTTTCATCCAATGTTACAGTAACTTTAATTTCTGATGGTGCTACTGTCACAGGTGCATTTCCACCACTACCATAAGTTTTCTCTCCTGCTGTAGCAGTACCAATTCCAGACCAAGCAGGTCCTTGGTAGGTTGGAGCATTTGGAATTTGACCAGGACCAGCATACCCAGTCCATTGAGCAGCGGTTTTTGCCCAATCTGGGAGTCTTTCATAAATCATTTTTTCCATTGTTATAGGCAACCATTTAGTAAATACCCAATCAAATAACTCTGGTAAATAAGATTTAGTTAAATACTCAAATTGCTGTCTTAATGGGTCAATAATATTATCTTTAAACCACTGTCCAATTGTAGTCCATATTTCTTTCCAGGCTGCTTGAACAGTTGGGTTGTTGGAAAAATCCGTCCACATTTGTTTAAGCTGTTCCCAAATCATAGATAGTTTATCTGCCCAAGGTATTGCTTTATCCATAAGAATCTCCCACATCTTTTTTCCATGCTCAGCTATCTCATTTCCAGCTACTTTCAAAATAGTTGAAGCATTTGTACCAATAACTCCCAAAGCACTATTTGGACCACCACCAAAGATTTGAGCAATTGTTTCTAGAGCTGTTCCAAACTTACCAAAAGCATTTTGAATTCCTTTCCAAGGATCTTTTATAAATTCAGCTAAGTCTTTACTAAGCCCCTCTATTACTGGCCTCATAGTTTTCCAGAACCACCCCAATAACGGAGCTAATATTGGTACAAGCGGCATTAAAAGAAGATCTGCCAAAGCAGACATAATAGTTAAGAAAGCATCCATAAAAGTAGTAAATATTTTACTTCTATGTATAGCCCCAACAACAATTGCAAGTACAGAGGCAACACCAGCCAAGGAGCCAGCTACTTTACCAACATCCTGCCAAGTCCGTTTATCTTCAGGAGATTTTTGGGCTAAGTCCTTCCCCATAGCAGTAGAGGCACCACCACCAGCTTCTCCTCCACTGAGGTCGTCTTTTAGCACTATTTCCCAAGTTTCATTAGGACTCATAAACTATCTCCTAGAACTATTCTCCATACGTTCCATTTCTATCTCATTCATAGTACCAATTATTGTTATGTATTCAAGAACCTCATATTCCGTCATTTCTTTTATAGTAGATAATGGTATTCCATTTTTCATCAAAGTTACTTCAATAAGTTTTCTAGAGATTAGATTGTCATAAGCATCATTAGCTTTACTAGTAGTAAGTAAATTTCTTACTCTTTGACGAAAAAATTTGGATTTTCCATCTCCTCGAAAGCTTTTGGAACAAGTCTTTCTAATTTACTACCAAAGTCTGGTTTGATTCTATTGAGGAATATTTCATCTGTTTTGCCCCAAGGTGCTTCAACAATCATTTCTAATAGCATATCTTTTGTGTATCTATCAAAATTAAATTTTATTGTGCCATCTTGGTTATAGGTAAAACACTTTGTGAGAATTTGGTTTTTCCTACTCCAAGATATGGGCTTAACCTTTATTGGAATTTTTAAATCACCAAAATCTACCTCCACCTCCCTTACTTCATCTACAATGTAGATATTACTTAAATCCATCTTTTTCCTCCAAATTTATTTACTATTCCTGTCCCTCATAAACACTAACGGCATCTACTGAAACTATTTTTAAACTCCTAGGGAGAATTTCTAACCCAACACTTACCAAAGGATCTCCAACAATATTATGTGGAGCTCTTGATATTAAACAACCCATAGAATCTCCACCAGCAGCTGCAGCAGAAGGAGGAGTTGTAAATGTAATTGTATCACCAGTTCCTCTTGTAAATGTCATTATTGCTTGAAAACCCTTAAAGTCAGTATAAGTACCATATCTTATCAATTCTTTATACAGAGAAGCATCTTCAATATCTACAACACAACTCATAGAATATCTTCTGCGCCCCTCTATATGCTCATAAGGATGCCTAACAGGTATATTTGCATCATCATAAACATAGTACTTCGCTTCAAGACCATTATCAACAGACAATCTAAAAGACCTTACTCTTGCAAATGGTGTGCCAACTAATTGTAAAGTACCATATGAAAATAGATATGGTTCAGTAGTTACATAAACAGGTGTTATATCAGCTACGTCTGCACTATAATAAGTCTCTCCAGTTAAGTTTGTATAAAGCCCAACAAAAGAAATCCTATCAAGTGACATAGTAAGAAAACCACCTTCATTGGCACTCCAAGTAGCCCCACCTACTTTACCACCATACCATCTTCTCATTAATGGAGTAGCATCAGCAGTATCTGCATAAGTCGCTTGTATAGTTATTCCCTTTAAAACATTAGTTTCTGCAATTGTATGTGTATAATATGCATCAGGATGAGTAGTTGTACAAGTACCAATTGGAAGATGCAAAAGTTGACCATTAGTTATCATAATATCTGGAATTGAGCCTTCAAGAGTAACTCTTCCTCTATAGGCTGTAAACCAGTTTCTTACACTTGTTGTAGAATGCCCCCAAAATGGTTGAATATCTATTGCTGGATCTGGTAAAGTTGCTGTTTGAAAAATACCAAATGGATTTACCAAAGCAGCAGTAAGTTCTGCAGTTTTATAGATGCCCTCTACCGCATAAGCCATTTTCCACGATTCACCTCTTATGGTGCTCATAATTAACTACCTCCAAGTTGATTAGGTTTATCTAACAACTTTTTCTCTCTATTTACGTTCATTTGATTTATCCTATCTCTTTTTATAGGATCAGGTGTTGTAGGAAAACCTGTAGTAGTTCCATGCTTTTTATAATAATCATCATGTTCTTTATGACATTTTGGGCATAGGAGATTATACTTACTTGGATATTTTATAAAATGTAAAGTTCTTCTATTTTTTCCACGCCCAGTACCTTTAATATCCTCTGGAAAATCTGCATGAGAAGGATCTTTATGGGCATAATTAAGAGGTACATTATCTCTTCCACAACGCCCCTCACATTTTCCACTATGAAAAAATTTATTTTGCCTATCTATCCAAGCATTATCTTTAGCAAAGAAATCAAAGCTTTTTGTAAAATACTCTATTTTAGAAATCAATTCTTCAAACATTATACTAAGGTCTCCACACGTACTCCTGCTGATTCTGCTTCCTTCCAGCCATTTCTCAAAAGAATCTCCCACCCAATAGGAGAAAAATAATTTTCCCAATATTCTCTGTTTTTGTTAACTTTAGAATTACAAGATATACATAAAGTAATCAAATTCATTTCGCCGCTATTTTCTTTATTATAGTCAATATGATGAACAGACAAAATTTCTAATTCCTTAAAACATAATTGGCAAAAATTAGAGTCTCTTTGTCTTATTTTTCTTTTTAAATCTTTAGTAAATTCAATTCCATAAGGCTTAAAGGATCTTCCATCTATCCAAGAAGGATTAATGGGTCCTTTCATTTTTTCAGAATATTTATATATTCTTATATCAGTTTCTTTTGTCAAATTTTTATTCCATGGAATTTTGCCAAGTCTAGAAATAGACTGTTTCTTTTTAATTTCAGTAGCTTTTTGTATACTATATATTTCTTCCAAAGTTTTGTTCTTTCTTATTGAAATTATTGGACTCATGGACTTTGCTCTTTCTTTGTTAGAAATAGAAATTTTACGTCTCACTTCATCAGCTCTTTCAATTCCATAAAATTCAGCATAAGTATGATTTCTTCTTTTGATATGTACTTTTTGCTCAAACATATTTCTACGCTGTGTAGCTTTTTCATACCCAATAATCTCTTCAATAGGCTTATTTTTCATCCACGTCCAGTAACATTTTCTAGAGCAAAATATTTTACTATGTATTAAATTATCACAATTTTTGCATTTATAAAGCATCTGCAGTAACTCCAGCTTTCTCTAGTTGAATTCTAATTACTCCTCTCCATACATTTTGATCTTGATTTACCATCTCTGTATAACTCAATATCCTTATAAGTTGCCAATTTGTAAAATTATGTTTTCTAGATAATAAAATAGACCTGATCATTTTCCATAAATCTCTTAGTCTTTGACGGCCTTCTTTAGTACCTATTTGTATAGTTATTGGATGTGAAAAATCAATATATTGAATATTTCCCCTGTACTTTATACTCTCAGACCCTTCTTCCGATAGAAAAATATAGTCTCCTATGTTGTAATCAGCTCGCATAAATTCACCCTCAGAGTCATTTACTATAACAACACTAGGTGTCCTCGTTTCTTTAAAACTCTCCCAATATGTTTGGAGCATAGTTTTTAAGGTTTCAACTGGTATATCTTCAGAAATAAAATCAGCCATTTTATATCACAAATATCCCAGTTAAATTATCAAGAAGCTGCTCTACTTCTTCATCTATCATTCTAGTCCTAACTTCAATGGGTACTTTATCCGTTCCGCTGACAATAAGTTGATTATAATTTGCATTTCTCATAATATCTTTGGCGGCCAATTTTGTAGCTATGTCTTCAACCAGAAAAAATTCTCTATCAATTTCTGGATCTCTACCATAAGCATAATCCATTTGTATCGAGTTTTTAAATTCTCCAAAGCCCCAATGATAATATCTTCCAGACATACCATAAGCAGCAGGTAGCATAAACATCCTTGTAAAATAAATCATTCCTAAATCAAAATTAACAAAATAATCGTTTGCTCTACCCTCTGTTTGAGTATCCCAATCACTGCCAGTCCAAAGTTTTATAGAGTATACTTTAATTAAACTTCTATGTCTAGGATAACAACCATATCTATTATAATCAGATAAAACTGGATCATTTGGCTCTGAAGTAATAGCATTAAACTTCCAAGATTTTCTTGTTCTATAATCAATTCTTTCTTCTGCCCGCCTTATAAGATCTTCTACAGACAAATCAGAAGGAACAGAACTACTTGTAAAATATCCTTCTTTAAGTTGTAAATAGTCCTCTATTTTTTGTGGGTTAGAATAAGTCGCATAAGGAAGAACTCTAATTTTATCTATTACAGCAGTAGTAGTTACTGTAGTGGCTGTTATTTTAATCCAATATCTCTCAATTTGATCTGGAGGAGTTGCTGCCTGCGGTACCGTAGATGTAAAGGACCACTTTATCCAAAACTTGGGTAAGTTCCATCTAACATATTTGGACTCAGAGAATGAATAAGAATCTATGAGTTCTAAGGTCTCCCAAGTTGATTGGTCTCTTTGGTACTCATAAACTAAAGAAGTATATGAGCCATTTGTGGCCAAATCTACATAAAGTCCAGTAAATCTACGGTCAAACCCTATAAAATATGTTTTAGTGGACGCACTTAAAAAATTAAAGTCTGTATTTGTCCTTACTGACCCAGTATAATCAGTATATGACGCAGGTATTGCTGGAGGTCCAACAATAGCAGGATTAAACTCCCAACAACTAGTCGGCCTAAAAATGACACACCTCCAATTGAGAAGACAATTTACTACAATATAAACATTTATGCATAAGTCTCTCTAATCAAAAGAGTAAATTCCTGGTCCTCCGGACAAGAGTAGTGTACTGTAGCAGTAGTATATATTTTCCAATATCCTTTATAAGGGCTTCCAGTAGCCAAAAATATCAATTCTGTAGGAGGAGAAAATCTTACCTGCCCTTGAGTTGCAATTAAAATAGATAGGTATGCCGGACTATCTAGTGTACTATAAGAGTACCTAGTACCCCTTTTATCTTTCATTTCCATTTCAACATGATTAACAGATGTTAGATCAATAGGATCATCATCTGCCAAAAGTTGAAAATCTTGAGGTTCAGTAGTATGTTCACGCAGAGTACGAGTATCATTAGCCATTTACTTTCTCCAATAAAAAACTCTTCCAAAAAAATCTATTTGCATTTGTCCTACTATGACATGAAGAGCATAAAGTAATTAAATTATTATTAGAGGTATTTTGTTTATTATAATCAATATGATGGACATTCAAACTCTTTGAAATTTCTTTAAAAT
>Ga0208045_1000029_pt1 | contig 68607 bp, 56 predicted proteins | sample PL_2010_200m_FD_184160 | JGI IMG/M metagenome (GOLD analysis project Ga0208045, IMG submission 184160) | Freshwater microbial communities from Powell Lake, British Columbia, Canada to study Microbial Dark Matter (Phase II) - PL_2010_200m... | ecosystem: Environmental > Aquatic > Freshwater >...
GTACCCTTCAAGTACGACTGGGCCTGGCAGAAGTATCTGGATGGTTGCGCCAACCACTGGATGCCGCAGGAAGTGAACATGAACGCCGACATCGCCCTGTGGAAGACGCCGGACGGCCTCTCCGAGGACGAGCGCCGCATCGTCAAGCGCAACCTCGGCTTCTTCTCCACCGCCGACAGCCTGGTCGCCAACAACCTCGTGCTGGCCGTATACCGCCTGATCACCAACCCCGAGTGCCGCCAGTACATCCTGCGCCAGGCCTTCGAAGAGGCGATCCACACCCACGCCTACCAGTACTGCATCGAATCGCTGGGCATGGATGAAGGCGAGATCTTCAACATGTACCACGAGATCCCGAGCGTCGCGAAGAAAGCCTCCTGGGGCCTCAAGTACACCCGCTCCATCTCCGACCCGACCTTCCAGACCGGCACCGTCGAGACGGACAAAGAGTTCCTGCGCAACCTCATCGCCTACTACTGCGTCCTGGAAGGCATCTTCTTCTACTGCGGCTTCACCCAGATCCTCTCCATGGGCCGCCGCAACAAGATGACCGGCACCGCCGAGCAGTTCCAATACATCCTGCGCGACGAATCCATGCACCTGAACTTCGGCATCGACGTGATCAACCAGATCAAGATCGAAAACCCACACCTGTGGGACGCCGCCATGAAGGACGAAGCGACCCAGATGATCCTCCAGGGCACGCAGCTCGAAATCGAATACGCCCGCGACACCATGCCCCGCGGCGTCCTCGGCATGAACGCCTCGATGATGGAGGACTACCTCAAGTTCATCGCCAACCGCCGTCTGACGCAGATTGGCTTGAAAGAGGAATATCCGGGTACGACGAACCCCTTCCCGTGGATGAGCGAGATCATGGATCTGAAGAAGGAGAAGAACTTCTTTGAGACGCGGGTGATTGAGTATCAGACGGGTGGGGCTTTGAGCTGGGATTGATAGCGAAAGCGCCTTGATCTTAGCCCACCTGAGCTACGGAAAAACAAAGCCCGCTAATGTGCGGGAAGCTTGTCTTTGTAAAAAGGAATAGCAGTGAGCACAACTAAGACAACCACACGCATTAGAAGGACGCCAAGCGAACTAAGCAAAGTCACACTTGCGAAGCAAGGTGACCGCCTTAGATTTTCCGTGGCACTCATACAGCAGGCGAATAAAAAGTTTTATAGCGTTACCATTCCGACTGAGATTTTAGCGTCTTGCTGTTTTGTTACATCAAGAAATGAAGACCCTAAAGCAGGTTTCCAACGTGTTCTGGACAGACAAAGAGCACAGGATATAGCTAGGTACATTGACAATGAAGAAGGGACCATACCCGGATCTATCATTCTTTCAGCTCAACCAGAAGCACAGCTCGAGCTCGTAGGTAACAGTAAGACTCTAGAGTTCACCTTTGACCCAAAGGCCTTTCTAGTGCTAGATGGTCAACATCGAGTATACGGTTTCGCTCTAGCTGAAAGAGCAATGCGGGTACCAGTCGTTATCTACAGCGGTCTAACTCCGACTGAGGAAGCTAGGCTGTTCATAGATATCAACACAAAGCAGCGCCAGGTTCCCAACGAGCTATTATTAGATATAAAGCGCTTAGCCGAACGCGAATCGGATAAAGAAATTCTGCTTCGAGACATATTTGACCATTTCAACGGAGATCCTCATAGCTCATTGCTTGGTCTGATGTCTGCTTCGGCCCGACAAAAAAACAAAATATCTCGCGTGACATTCAACTTGGCGTTCAAACCAGCACTAACGGTATTTAACGCACCCGATGCGAAAAATGTTTTTACGATCACGAATGCCTACATTGGTGCCTTCAGCGACGCTCTGGCAGAGGCAGGCTTACAAGAAAAACTAATATCGCCCACTGTTTTCCGTGCGATCATGGACACCTTCCCTGAAGTAGCGCAAATATCCGCAGCACAGCACGGTAAAGAATTTACTAAATCGAAATTTACCTCGGTTATAACGCCTATAATCTCGCAATTATCAGCTTCAAAATTAGAGAAAAGCGGTAAATCAGTAAGAGATCTGTCCGCAATGTTCTCCAAATTTATAAAAAATGACTTCAGTATTTAATGATGGCTTTATCAACGCCCTTACGCCTGCTCTGGTTAAAAAATATTCACCTGGCAAAAGGACCGCGTTCGATTACAACTGAAAAATTCCTCACCTCTAAAAATACCACGATAAATCGACCATTAATTAACGGAAAGTTTACGACCTACATAAACAACCCATCTAAAACAGTAGAGTTTTACTCTCACGAGGCTGACCGTTTTGCTGCTGCGGCATTTGAGAGTATCGAGGTTAGCAGGAGCGACCCAACGCATCATCCGCGCTCTATCGGGTGGCGGCTTATAAAAGCCTACTACGCTGCGTTTTTCGCACTGCACGCGTTAATTAGAATACATGGGTGGGCATGCACAAGATTGACCGCAGATACAATTAACCTCATAAACAAGCAAATTGCCGCATTATATCCGAACAGCGACAAGGTTAGCGGCGGATTGTACTTCATCAGAGCAGATCAAAGCGGCTCAGAATTATCTTTTGAGAAAATAAACACAGGTGCTACCGGTGGTTCTCACGAATGCTTATGGGGTTTTCTGCAAATCTACATTGACGAAATTATAAACACGACCCTGTCATTCAGACTCGACCATGAGGAGACGCAAGTAGTTGTTAGCACTTTGGAGAGCTTTAAAACATTCGTTCAGAAGAAAGGCGGCGCAGTGTGGTTTACTCAAGTTAGGAACCGCATTAATTATAGCCATGGCTATGGTGCTTGGTTCCCTTATACCGGCTCAACGTGTGATCTCACCAGAATTGACCGCGCGATAGAGAAATGGAAAGAAGCTCCCGACCTAAATATACCTAACACTTCTGATGACGAACCTCTACAGTTCGCGGCAGCATGTTCGTTTATAGTATCTATCTGCCGAATATCGGTCACAGATCTGAAATATAGGGCGGTTGCTCAGTCACCGTTCAAAAGATCCAGCGGCGCGTTACTTCAGGAGCTGTAGCGAGGTAGCCTGGAAGAAACGCATGGAAAGGGGACAGATATATTTTCGGCTGCCGGCTCGGCGCTCGCCGTCGTCCCATGCTTTCGTCGGCCCCGCCAACAGGTTTCGCCTTGCACGGCGAGTCACTTTCTCTTATTTGGCCAAGAGAAAGCGAGGTAGCCTAGAAGTGACGCGTGGAAAAGGCTTCGCCGTTTTCCACCCTACCTCCGGCAACGTCGATGCGTCGGCAGTGTGAGCGAGGGAGCGGGTGAGACGGCGTAGGGTGGATAACGCTTTTCCTATCCACCGATACGGCCCTCCCGCCAAGACGAACGCTCAAGGATGAGCCGCCATATCTCGATACCGCCGCTCACGTGTGCGAGAAGATATGCCTATTTCCACGCACCCAAGCGAAGGACAACCCATGCTGAAAGATTGCGCATTCGCTAGTTCATTATATAAACAGATTCGAAGCGACGTTCGGAACAGACTGTTTAGTCGCTCTTCTTACCCTGCGACTCGACCGATGGTAATAATGGCGCTCATCACATTGGCGCTCATAATAATGAGCGTCTACTCGGCATTTAATCCAATACCTTGGTCTGCTATAACCTATGCGCTATTAATTCCCTGGGGAATCGGGCTATATTGGAGCCGCCAATACGCCACGCGCCATCTATTTCGCGCGGTTTATCGATCAGAAAAAATCAACAAACAGTCACGCTTCAAAAGGGACGAATTATTTCAGTATGTACTCTTCCGGGATAAGTTGAATGCAGCCGGTTGGACTGCCCAAAGAGCCGCCAAAGTGGCAGAATACTATTCGCTAATGGAATCTGCGCCAAAGCTATATAGCATATCTCAGAATATTTTCTTCGTTTTTATAGTAGGTCTTATGGCTGGATTGGCCACTGAGGCCATTAAGATCAGCACATGGTTCTCAACCGGTTATGCAGGCGTCGTTCTCGTCCTGTGTGTAGGCGTTCTTTATATCGCTTGGGTATTCCTCGATGGGGTACATGTGCCAGCCCAACATCGAGCATATGTCAGGCGGGATCTACAGCGGGCGGCAATGGAATTGCGTAGCGAGGTAGCGAGGTAGCCTGGAAGAGACGCGTGGAAAAGGCTTCGCCGTTTTCCACCCTACCTCCGGGAAAGTCGATGCGTCGGCGGTGTAGACGGGTGAGATGGCGTAGGGTGGATAACGCTTTTCTTATCCACCGAAACGACTTACAGCCAACACCCCGCTCAAGGATGAGCCGCCATGTCCCGCTACCGCCGCGCCCACGTCCCGGGCGCCACCTATTTCTTCACCGTCAATCTGCGTAATCGCCGAAGCGACTTACTGGTCCACCATGTCGACCTGCTACGCGAAACGGTGCGTGCCACACGCGCACGCCATCCCTTCCACATCGACGCCTGGGTCGTTCTGCCCGATCACATGCATTGCGTCTGGACGCTCCCGGATGGCGACGCTGACTTTGCTCTGCGCTGGAAAATCATCAAGTTCGCTTTCGCCCGACGCCTGCCAAAGACTGAGGTACTGACGGCAACTCAGCGCTCCCGCGGCGAGCGTGGAATATGGCAACGGCGCTACTGGGAGCACCTGATTCGAGATGAACGGGATTACCGGCATCACCTCGACTACGTTCATCGGAACCCGTTGAAGCACGGCCTGGTGAAGCGCGTCGTCGACTGGCCCTACTCGAGCTTTCATCGAGCGGTCGCGGCCGGTGTTTATCCGGTTGATTGGTGCGGTGATGAGGTAGAGGGGTTCGCCGGTGATGCGGACTGACGCGTGGAAAAGGCTTCGCCGTTTTCCACCCTACGCTGCGGCGAATTAGCCAGTCAGCTCACACAACCCACCCGGCACCTTCATGACCCACTCCCTCACCGCCCGAACCGTAGGGTCGTCCCGACGGCTCTCCGGATATACGAGGTGAAACGGCTTGCCCGGCATCTCCGGGCCGAACGGCTGCACCAACCGCCCTTCTCTCAATTCATCCTCGATCAACTGACGGCTCATCAGCGCCACGCCCTGCGCGCCGATGGCGGCTGAGATGGCGTGGGTCTCGTCGGAGAAGACCAGCCCGGCGCTGACGTCCAGCCCCGGCAAGTTGGCGAGCTTCTGCCATGACGCCCAATGAATCGGAGCCGAGGCGGCACCTCGGGCGTGAAAGTGGATTAGCGGGTGGTTGGGCAGGTCGGCGACGTCGCGAAGGCCCAACAGCGGGCTGCAAACCGGGACGAAGGTGTTGTCGATCAGCTTCTCGGCCACCAGTCCTGGCCAACGCCCGTCGCCGTAGCGGATGGCGATATCCGCCGTAACGCCATCCAGCGCCACCGGCTCGTGCGAGGTGTGGAAGCGTAGGTCGATATCGGGATGCGAATCGCGCAGCAGGCAGACCCAGGGCACCAGCCAGCGCACGGCAATGGCCGGCGTGGTGCTGAGGGTGATCGCCTGCCGGCAGGGCCCCGCACTAAGGCGTTCGACCGTGGCGCTGATGCTGTCGAACGTGGTCTCCAGCGTCTGCTGCAGTTCACGGCCTTGGGCGGTGAGTTCCAGCTGCCGGGGTTTGCGCAGAAACAGTGCCACGCCGAGGGATTCTTCCAGCGAGCGAATCTGATGGCTGACCGCCGTGGCGGTGACATTCAACTCCTCGGCGGCCTGCTTGGCGCTCTCGTGACGGGCGGCGGCTTCGAAGGCACGTAACGCAGAGAGCGAAGGTAACCAGCGGTGTGCCATGGCTGAGTTTTCCTCATCTGTAACCGAAAGAAATGGTCGTTTGTCGCCTATGCAGCCTAGCCATAGGCTGGATCTACCGCGAATAACAGATGAATTCAATCACAGAGGAGATCCACCATGACGCACCTACTGCACCTCGACGCCAGCGCCCGCCCCGGCTTTGCCGGCAAAGACGAGCACGGCTCCCACAGCCGCAATCTCACCCACCGTTTCGTCAGCCAGTGGCTGGCCCGCCGCGTACAGGACAGCGTGACCTACCGGGACATCGGGCAGAACCCGCCCTCCTATATCAGCCATGACTGGATCGCCTCCAGCTTCACGCCGGAAGAACGCCGTGAGCCTTGGATGACGGAAACATTGGCGGAAAGCGACCAGCTGGTCGATGAGCTGATCGCCGCCGATGTACTGGTCATCGGCACGCCGCTTTACAACTTCGGCATGCCCGCCGCGCTGAAGGCCTGGATTGACCTCATCGTGCGGCCGGGCCGGACGGTTGAGGTCGATGAAAGCAAACTACCTGAACCTTACGTACCCTTGCTGGCGGACCGACCACGACATGCGGTCATTCTCAGCGCGAGGGGCGGCATCGGTTTTGGCCCTGGCGGCGAGATGGCGCACATGAATCACCTGGAGCCGAACCTGGTGACCGCACTTAATTTCATCGGCATCACCCGCATCCACCAGATCGCCATCGAAGGGCAGGAAACAGGCGGCGAAGTGTTGGCGGCCTCGGTGGAGCAGGCGCAACGTGAAGTGGATGTATGGGTGACGAAGCTGCAAACGGCGCTTGCCCCCTCGCCAGTGCCCCAAGCCCGGCAGAGGCTGACCGTCCAAGAACCCGCCGTTACTTCGCTGGCTACGCATCACTGCCTTTGAAGTCGCGAACTGCAGTGTGCCGGGGCGCTTCTGGGCAGGTGCTTGGCGAACAAAGCAGCCATCATTGCCGCAGCGTCCGGACGCGGCTTAGAGGGAGGCCGCGCCCGGGCAACGACAGGCGCTGGGCAGCGGTAACCGGAGGAGCCACGATTGAACGATTCAACGCGCGGCCTGCTTCTGGTGAGCAGCGGCATCGTCGTACTCAGCTTCGATGGCCTGTTGGTGCGCCTGGCACAGGCCGATGGCTGGAGCATCGTGTTCTGGCGGGGCCTGTTGATGTTTCTGGCGCTGGGTGCGTTCTCGCTGTCGGCCAAAAGCCGGGCGAGTCTCAAGGCGCAACCGCTGATCAGCGCCGCCTCGGCCTTGCTGTTGGCCTTTATTTCGATCTTTTTCGTGCTCGCGGTCATCCATACCACGGTGGCCAACGTGGTGGTCGTGCTCAGCACGGCGCCCCTGTTCGCCGCCCTGTTTACACGCTTTTTCCTGGGCGAGTCGGTGGCGTTGCACACCTGGCTGGCCATCGGCGTGGCGGCGCTGGGGATCATGGTGGTCTTCGCCGGCGCCTTCACCCCCACCGATCTGGCCGGTAACGGTTATGCGCTGTTGTCCTCGGCAGCGGTGGGCGCCAATCTCACCCTGCTGCGCCGCCATCGCGCTATCGAACGGATGCCCCTCATCGCGCTCGGCGGCCTGGCGGCTGCGGTGATCGCCTGGCCCAAGGCCGAGCCGTTGGGCCTGGGTACGACGAGCTATTGGGCGCTGGCAATCATGGGCCTGATCCAGATGCCGCTGGCCACGCTGCTGATCAATAACGCGACCCGCTATCTGCCGTCTGCCGAAGTCGCGCTCTTCTATCTATTGGAAAGCGTGCTGGGGTCGCTGTGGGCCTGGTATTTCCTGAACGAGACACCCGCAACCTCGACGCTTTATGGCGGCGCGCTGGTCATCGCGACACTGGTGATTCACGCCGGACTGAGCCTGCGTCGGCGCCCCGCATCGCCCGGACCGTCCCGCCCCGGCGCGAAGCCTTGCCTGGTAGCGGACAAGTGACCGGCAAGGGAGACGCCATAAGCGCCGGGTGCCGCCTTTAAGTCGCTGCGGGACCGCGACCACTCCGGCCGCAGATCAGCCGCCGATAAGCGCCGAAGCGCGGAAGACTGAGCAGCGAAAGCAGCAAGTAAACACTTCACAGACCGATACGGCCCCTGGAGAAACTGCCGATGGCGCTTGGTTGATGGCCGGTGACGTGAATCGAAACACCCGGTGCCCCTGTATGCCAAGTCCTGGCGCAATAAAGCGCATCGGACGGAAAAGTGCGGGGTCACCTCAAGACTTGACAGACCCGTGCCGATAACGTCTTGCCGGCCGCGACTCGCCAGCGGTCGATTCGAAGAGGAATCGGGCGTGCGCGGCCGCGAAGCGCACTGGATTGCGCGAGGGTTCCCCGAAGGACGAAGCGCAGGTCAGCGTGGACGTCTTGATGAACTGGCCAGAGGCCGTTTAACGATGAAAATAAAACACAAACTGCTAGCAAGCTTTCTGGTCGCGACGCTCGTTCCGGTCCTTGTCGTCGCCCTGTTCACCATCCGCAACGTAACCGAGGAGGCCAAGGTCCAGTTTCAGGAAAGCAGCAGCCTGGACGTCCAGCTGGTGAACAATACCTTCGTGACACTGTTCGATTCGGTCAGCCATACCGTGTCGGCCATGGCCGACTTTGCCGCCGTCCGGGACACCGAGGCTGGCGAGCTGACCACCTACTTCGGGTCACCCAGCAAACCCGGCGCCACCGCCACGGCCAACGGGGGTCGCGAGAAAGATATCTTCGATTACTTCTCGGGTATCGGTAACAACAACCCGAACTTCGGTTACGTCTACATGGGCGACGCCCAGGGCGGCTACGTGGAGTGGCCGGGCACCGCAGATTACGGCGACTGGGACCCGCGCGGGCGCCCCTGGTTTACCTTGGGCAAAGACGCCAATTTCCAGCTGACGCGCCTGGATGGCTATTACTGGGAGCCGGACGACGCCGTCTACGTGTCGGTGATCAAAGCCTTCAAGGACCAGGCTGGTAACTTCGCTGGGGTCGTGGCGACGGACGTGTCGCTCAAGGCGCTGACCGACATGGTCCAGAAAACCCGCTTCGGCGAGACCGGTTTCTTTATGCTTGTCGAGAACAGCGGAACCTTGCTAGTCGACGGCCACCAACCCGAGAACAACTTCAAGAAGCTCAGCGAGCTGCCAGGCGATTACGTCGCGAGCATCGCCAACACAGCGAACGGCCTGATAGAGGTCAACATCGATGGCGTTGACTATCTGGCCAACGTCTTCACCTCGCCGACCCTGGGCTGGAAATTCATCGGTTTCATGCAAGTTGACGAAATCCTGGCCGGCGCGCACAGGCTGGCCTGGCTGACGCTGGTGGCGTGCGCCGTGCTGGTGGTGTTGTTCGGTATCGCCGGGGTGGTATTTGCGAACCGCATCGTCACCCCGATCAATCTGGTCAAGGACGGGCTGCGCACAATCGCCCAGGGCGAAGGTGATCTGACCCACCGCCTCCCCGTGCTGGCGCGGGACGAAACCGGTGAACTGGCCAAGTGGTTCAACCAGTTCATCGAGTCGACGCAGTCGATGATCACCGTCATCAAGGACAACGCGGTGAGCATCGACAGCGTTTCAAGCCAGACCAACGAGCGCACCACCGCCATGTCGGACAGCTTGCAGCGCCAGTCGAGCGCGGTGGAGCAGATCGTCACCGCCGTCACCGAGATGGCCTCGGCGGCCAACGAGGTGGCACACAACTGTGTCAAGACGGCGGAAGTCTCCGCGCAGGGTCTGGACGCGACGCGCAATGGCAAGGAGGTGATCGCTCGCAGTACCGCAGGGGTGAACGATCTTGGCGCCAGCATTGAGAGTTCGAGCAAGGTGATTCGAGAGCTCGAGCGCGAAACAGTGAGCATCAACACCATCCTGTCGAGCATCCAGCAGATCGCCGAACAGACCAACCTGCTGGCGCTCAACGCGGCCATCGAAGCGGCACGTGCCGGCGAACAGGGACGCGGCTTCGCCGTGGTGGCCGACGAGGTGCGTAATCTGGCCAGGCGCACTCAGGATTCGACCGGCGAAATCAACAAGATCCTCAACCTGCTGGTCAGCCGCATCAGCGAGGTGACCGCGAGCATGGATCGCAGCCTGACCGAATCGAGCAAAGCCATCGAGCTGTCCGGTGAGGTCATGGGAGCGTTCGAAGAGATCGAGAATGCAGTCGAGATGATCCGTGACATGACCACGCAGGTCGCCACTGCCACCGAGGAACAGCATCTGGTCACCGAGGACATCAACCGGAACGTGGTGGCCATCAGCGACGCGGTTGCCCAAGTGTCGAGCCAGGCCTCGGAGGTCGAAAGCTACTCCCAGCAGCAGCGGCAACTCAGCAGCGCACTCCGGCAGCTGGTCGGGCGCTTCCGCACGCAGTAACGCTTGAAGCGGCCAGCCCTTCGGGGCTGCCCCGCTCGGCTGTGACAGGGTTACGCGTTGGCAGAAGACGACCGCGTGCCCAACGACGCTCCTTGCGCTGATGGGCATCCCGGCGTCGACCCCAGACAACCGGCAAAGGCAGCGGCGCCCTATGGTAAGCGCCCGATCACGTCTTACCCGGAGCGCCCATGGCCAACCCACCGATCACCGTACTGCGCGATACCCAGCCCATGCCTGTCGTCGATGCCTGCAAATGGGAGCGAATCGAAGGCGAGCCGCACACCGTCAACCTCAATGCCTACACCTCCGATGATGGCAGCAAGATCATGGGGACTTGGATTTGCACGCCCGGCAAATGGCGCGTGGAATACGTCAAATGGGAGTACTGCCACTTCCAGGAAGGCTACTGCATCATCACGCCCGACGGCTTGGCGCCCATCCACCTCAAAGCGGGTGACATCTTCGTGGTGGAACCCGGCATGACCGGCACCTGGGAAGTCGTAGAGACCGTCCGCAAGTACTTCGTGTTTGCCTGAATGACTGTGCGCAGGACGCGCATCGACTCGGTGCTACGGCAGCGCCGGCCGAACAGCTGAGCCGTCCGCCAGCTGCGCGATGGGCGGGCCAGGACTGGACCGCCGGAAGGATCAAACGGAGCCGCTCGCCGCGGGCAACCGCTATGGCCGCCCGCTCTGCGTCGCGGTGCATGACAGCGTCGGCGGCGCCTCGAAGGCGCCGCCTTATTGCCTTACGCTGAGAGCTTCTGGCTGAAATTATCGGCAGGTTTGCCGATATCGAGCCGGTCCGCGTTCATCACCTTGTCCCAGGCTTTGACGAAGTCCTGCACAAACTTCTCGTTGCCGTCTGCCATGCCGTAAACCTCGGCCTGCGCACGGGTGGCGGTCCAGGTGGGCTGACGGGTCTTGCGGTCGAGCCCCTGATAGCGGTTCTTGTGCTCGGTCGCGACCCACTCGTTCTGCATGCTCAGCAGGTTGACGAAGAAGTCGTTGGACAAGGTGCCCACGCGCTTGGTGAAGACGCCGTCCTGGCCGTGCTTGCGACCCTCTTCGGTCTCGCGACTTCGCTTGGGCTTGGCGCCGAACAGATCAATGCCGGCCTGTTCTTCCTCTACGGCGTGCCCGTTAGTAACACGCGACATCGGGGCCGGTGGCAAGGAGGACGGACCCATTCCCCAGCGCGTGTTCTGGTGCATCTTCGAAGGCCTGGTGGCCATCGCCCTGCTGTTGGGCGGCGGTCTCAAAGCGTTGCAGTCCATGGTGGTGACGACCGGCTTCCCGTTCACCTTTGTCCTGCTGCTGATGTGCGTGAGCATCGTGATTGGCCTGAGAAACGAGCTGGCCGCACCGCCCGCGCCCCTGACGCAAAGGCGGCGCGCTTAAACGCTGACGGGTCGGCCTCACAACTTGCACAACCCACCCGGCACCGCCATCACCCAATCCCTCACCGCGAGAATCGTCGGGTCATCCCGACGATTCTCCGGGTACACGAGGTGAAACGGCTTGCCTTCCATCACCGGCCCGAACGGCTGCACCAACCGCCCTTCCCGCAATTCATCCTCGATCAGCTGACGGCTCATCAAGGCCACGCCTTGCGCGCCGATGGCGGCTGAGATGGCATGGGTTTCATCGGAGAAGACCAGCCCGGCGCTGACCTCCAACCCGGCACATGGGCCTTTTTCTGTCACGCCGCCCAATGAATCGGCGCGGAGGCGGCACCCCGGGCGTGGAAGTGAATCAGCGAGTGGTTGGGCAGGTCTGCCGCATTGCGCAAGCCAAGCAGCGGACTGCAGGCCGGGACGAAGGTGTTGTCGAAGAGCTTCTCCGCGACCATCCCCGGCCAGCGGCCATCGCCATAGCGGATCGCGACATCCGCCGTGACACCGTCCAGCGCGACCGGCTCGTGAGAAGTGTGGAAGCGCAGGTCGATGTCCGGATGGGAATCGCGCAGCATGCAGACCCAGGGCACCAGCCAGCGCACCGCTATCGCCGGCGTGGTGCTGAGCGTGATCGCCTGCCGACAGGGCCCCGCGCTGAGGCGTTCGGCCGTTGTGCTGATGGCGTCGAACGCCGTTTCCAGCACATGTTGCAGCTCGCGCCCCTGCGCGGTCAGTTCCAGCTGCCTGGGTTTGCGCAGAAACAGCGCAACGCCGAGCGATTCTTCCAACGAACGAATCTGGTGGCTGATCGCGGTGGCAGTGACGGACAGCTCCCCGGCGGCCTGCTTGGCGCTTTCATGGCGGGCGGCCGCTTCAAAGGCCCGCAGAGCAGAAAGCGAAGGCAACCAGCGGTGCGCCATGGCTGAATTTTCCTCATCTGTACTGGGAAGAAATCGTCGTTTGTCGCCGGTAGAGCCTAACCCTAGGCTGGAACTGCCGCGAATGACAGATGAATTCATTTACAGAGGAGACTCACCATGACACACCTTCTGCAGCTCGATGCCAGCGCCCGCCCCGGCCTTGCCGGCAAGGACGAGCACGGATCACACAGCCGCCACCTCACCGACCGTTTCGTCAGCCGGTGGCGGGTCCCAACGCGGGCAAGACAACGTGACCTACCGAGACATTGGGCAGAACCCGCCCTCCTGCGTCAGCCATGACTGGATCGCATCCTCCTTCACGCCGGACGAACGCCGTGAGCCGTGGATGAAGGAGACACTGACCGAGAGCGACCAATTGGTCGATGAGCTGATCGCAGCCGATGTGCTGATCATCGGCACGCCCCTCTATAACTTCGGCATGCCCGCCGCCCTCAAGGCCTGGATCGACCAGATCGTGCGCCCGGGCCGGACGATTGAGGTCGACGAGACCAAACTGCCCGATCCCTACGTCCCCCTGCTGGCCGACCGACCACGGCACGCGGTCATTCTCACCGCCAGGGGCGGCATCGGCTTCGGTCCCGGTGGCGAGATGGCACACATGAACCACCTGGAGCCGAACCTGATAACCGCGCTCAATTTCATCGGGATTACCCGCATCCATCAGATCGCGATTGAAGGTCAGGAGACTGGTGGTGAGGTATTGGCTGCCTCGGTGGCCGAAGCGTTACGTCAGGTGGATGCGTTGGTGGATGAGCTTCAGGCGGGGATTGAGAGCGACCATGTGGGCCAGGACTGCGTAAGGCAGGCGGAACCGGCTTAGTGATGTTGCCACGGCAAGGCATTTGTAAGCAGACAGGAACGGACGCGTGGAAAAGGCGTTGCCGTTTTCCACCCTACGTTGCGTAAGGGCCGAGTTTTACCGGAGGGAGATTGGCGCGGGGCCGAATGGGTCGGGCTGCGGGGCATCAAAACGCGTGGACAGGACTCCGCCGTTTTTCACCCTGCAATACGTCTGCCTTTATGGGGCTCGTTAGGGCGAGCCCCATTGCATCAAGAGCGTTCGAACGCTGCAGCCACACGCATTGTGAGCCGGGCAACCCGCACAAGCGTTAAGCGCGGCCTTCCCTGGCCAGAGCGCTAGTTACGGCCCACAACGGCGCGGCGTTTGCGTTTAAAGCTTGGTTACAAAGGTTCGCGCCTGGTACAGGGCAAAGCCACTGAGCACAATGATGACCGCGACGGCGAGGATGTCGGCGCCTGGAAAACCCCAGAATTCAGACATGTTTTTCTCCTTGTCGTAAGTGGGTAACGCTGACGGTCAAGCCAGCGCAGTGTCACGCATGCGTTGCCGGCCGAATTCGTTGAGCCGGAACTTGAACAGCACCCGGTTGACGCCGAAATAGGCCTGGTCGTCGAGCTTCTCTTCAACGCTTTCGATGATGCCGCTGGAGAACAGGTCCGTCAGTGTGACGCGGGTATTGCCGCGCCAATAGGCGCCGCTAAGACCAAACTCCTTCATCAACACGTCGGTGATCTGCCAGTCCCAGATACCGGCATCCTCTTGGGCATTGATCAGCTGAAGGATGCGGCCTTTCATATGCAGTCTATTCATGAGCTACTCCGGTGATCATGCGTTGGCGGCACGGGTGGTGGCGCTAGCTGTACTGCCGTCAGTCTTCACTGCGCGTACCACTTCAAGCACCTCGTCGTTCTCGGTGTACATGACGAATCCACCGGTTACGAACAGGGCCAGGCCGGCAAGGAAGTTCCATTCCGGAAACTTCAGAGTGAACGCGGCGAGGAAGATCACTGCAAACAGTCCGTACAACGCTGCGATCGCTTGCCCACGCCCTACGCCGATCAGCGGGAAGGACTTGTACCAAGAGACATAGCAGAAGGCGAACGTCACGCCGGCCAATGTCAGCCAGCCGATAGCTGCCCAGTTGAACGTCGCGCTGACCAGCTCTGCCACCGGTTGATCGGTGAAGAGATAGATCGCCGGCAGAATCAGTACCACCCAGTAGAGGACTTCAGCGGTGAATCGCACGGTGATGCCCACATCCGGATCGGCTACATCCAGCCCACGGCCCGCGATAGCGCCTTCGATACCCCAGCCCAGCGCGGCCATTGCGCCACCCAGGTAGCCAAGCCAGCCTGCATCGCCGGTACCCGTCAGCTCACCGATGATGCCCGGCGCATAGACGGTCACCCCGCCGGCCAGGATGATGAAAATACCCAGCGCGGCGCGCCGGGTGATCTTCTCCTGATACCAGAGCCTGGCCAGCGTCGCGCCGATGATGGGATACATCAGCGCGGAAATGGCCGCGAAGGCCCCGCCGATATACCCCATCGCCAGGTACGAGCCGAAGATCGCCATCGGCCCGCCGAAGATGGCGCCAATGAAGAACCATTTGGAGATATAACGCATCTGCCTGATGGTGCGGACGTATTCGCCCCATTTGCCCAATACCCCGTTCCAGACGAACAGGAAGAACAGCACGGCAATGGCATTGAAGGTGGTGAGGACCGCCGCCGCCAGCAGGAACTCGGCATTGGTGTCGTAGCTCAGGTCGACATAGGGCGCCTCGAACCAGACTGCAGAGCCTGGCACATACCAGGCGCCCCAGAGCACGGCGCACCACAAGGCCCACATGAACCCCCAGCGGATGCTGCTTGATGTAAAGCGCGAGCGCGCCTGACTGAGAGTGGGTTGGCTAGGGCCTGGCTGACTCATGCATTTTCCTTTACTGGCCGCGACTGCTTCTCGTTGAGGAATGCTTCCAGCGAGTCGTCCATCGCATCCATCCAGGGCGTGTGGTGCACGGGCGCCAGGGTACCGGTGAGCGTTGAGCGGTAGCTCTTGTTGCGGTAACCGAGTATGTCCGCTTCCTTGTGGTGCTCCCACTGCTTGAAGATCTCGGCGACGCCGGTCACGTCGAACGCCGGATAGTCGGTAGGCTCAAGCAGATCGAGTATGTAGGCCGCCTGGAAGTCGATCGCCTCGAACGGGTTAGCGACCTGCTCCTCGCGAGCCACCCATTCGCTGCTGTCGGCCGCCATGGCCGGGCTGTCCGGCAGCGTGATGCGACCGAGCATCAGATCGCGGGCATACCAGGCCTGGGCGTCGAACATGTTGAAGGTGTAGTACTGGTCCTGCATGCCAAGGAACATCAGCTTTGGATTGGCCAGGGAAACGATGCCTTTGTACAAGCCTTCGGGATAGAGCCGATTGTGCGTGGTTAGCGTCAGCTCGTTCGGCAGGAACGGGAAGTGATGCTGATACCCGGTACATAGGACGATGGCGTCGACTTCCTTGCTGGTGCCGTCCTTGAAGTGAGCCGTCTTGCCGACCACTTTGGTCAGCAGCGGCACTTCGGCAAAGGATTCCGGCCAATCGAAGCCCATGGGCTTGGAGCGGTAGCTGAAGGTGACCGACTTGGCACCGTACTTGTGGCACTGGGTGCCGATGTCTTCCGCGGAGTAGCTACTGCCGATCAGCAGCAAGTCCTTGCCCTGGAATTCGCACGCATCGCGGAAATCATGGGCATGCAAGACCCGACCGGGGAATTGTTCGAGCCCTTCAAAATAGGGCGCGTTGGGCGTCGAAAAATGCCCGGTGGCGACGATCACATGATCGAACTCTTCGGTGCTGAGTTCGTCCTGCTTGAGATCACGCACCGTGACCGCGAACTTGCCAGTCGCTTCGTCGTGGGCTACCCAATGCACCGCTGTATTGAAGCGGATGTACTGGCGCACGTTGCTCTTGGCCACGCGGCCCATGATGTAGTCACGCAGCACGGCCCGCGGCGGGTACGACGGGATCGGCCGGCCGAAATGTTCTTCGAAGCTGTAGTCGGCGAACTCGAGGCATTCCTTGGGGCCGTTGGACCAGAGGTAGCGGTACATGCTGCCGTGGACCGGCTCGCCATAGGCATCCAACCCGGTGCGCCAGGTGTAGTTCCAAAGACCGCCCCAATCGCTTTGTTTTTCATAGCAGACAATTTCAGGGACTTCAGCTCCGTCGCGGCGGGCTGCTTCGAAAGCGCGTAGTTGGGCCAGGCCGCTCGGGCCGGCGCCTAGAATGGCAACTCTAAAGCTCATAATGACTCCTGTTTACAGGCGATACGTCGTACGCCAGGCGAGAGCGGCCCAGGCGACGATTGAAAGCGGATAAGAGCGCAGCTCGAACCAACAACGGTCCAGCCACGAGGCTCCGCAGTGAGGCGCACTAATGTCGGATTAACCGATAGCGCAATGTGACGAAGGCAGAATCTGTCGTGTGAAACAGATCGCCGGGGGGTGGGCAGGCCACCGATTGAAACGCGAGTTTTCGAGAGACGCTGGAAGGAAGCGCTCGAACTGGTCAAGCAGAAGGAAAAATGCTCGGTAACTCGTATGCCAGGGGTGGCACCTTAACACACTTGCACCGTCTCGTCTTTGCGCCGCAGCAACACCCGCCTTGATCAGAGTAAATCGGCCCGGATAGCTCGGTTTTCAAAGTGGATCGACGCAATGGGCCAAGCCCTGTGTTTTGCCGAGTTCGCGACCTGCTTCCCCGCCCCGCCGCACTAACGGAGTGGCGCCTGAAAAATCGCGAGTGGCCCGGGCGTGGCGCGTGAAAAAGACAGCACCGTTCGCAACCCTATTTCGCGTCAGCGATTGAGCTTTATCGAGGTGGTGGGAGCGGTGCGGACACGGTCGGAACGAGGGGGCGGCGATAGACCTGTGACTTGGGGGTTGCCGGTGGCGCCCGAAGGCGCCACCGGGTGGCTTACGCTGAGAGCTTCTGGCTGAAATTATCGGCAGGTTTGCCGATATCGAGCCGGTCTGCGTTCATCACCTTGTCCCAGGCTTTGACGAAGTCCTGCACAAACTTCTCGTTGCCGTCGGCCATGCCGTAAACCTCGGCCTGCGCACGCAGCTCCGATTGCGCGCCGAAGATAAGGTCCACACGGGTGGCGGTCCAGGTGGGCTGACGGGTCTTGCGGTCGAGCCCCTGATAGCGGTTCTTGTGCTCGGTCGCGACCCACTCGTTCTGCATGCTCAGCAGGTTGACGAAGAAGTCGTTGGACAAGGTGCCCACGCGCTTGGTGAAGACGCCATCCTGGCCGCCGTCCGCGTTGGTGCCCAGCACCCGCATACCACCCACCAGCACAGTCATTTCCGGCGCGCTGAGGCGAAGCAGGTGCGCCTTGTCGACCAGCGCTTCCTCGGGCGCCATGAAATGCGACTCGTGGTAGTAGTTGCGGAAGCCATCGGCGACCGGGCGTAGTGCTTCGAAGGATTGCGCATCGGTCCACTCTTCCGAGGCATCCATCCGACCCGGTGTAAACGGCACGGTGACATTCACACCGCCGTCTTGAGCCGCTTTTTCGATCGCGGCACAGCCGGCCAGCACGATCAGGTCGGCCATGGAGACCTTCTTGCCGCCAGAAGCCGACGCGTTGAACTCGGTCTGGACCTCGGTCAGTTTTTCCAGCACACGAGCCAGCAGGGCCGGGTTATTGGTTTCCCAATCCTTCTGCGGTGCGAAGCGGATACGCGCGCCATTGGCGCCGCCGCGCTTGTCCGAGCCGCGATAGGTCGATGCCGAAGCCCAGGCCACCGACACCAACTCGGACACGGAAAAGCCCAATCCCAGAACCTTCTGCTTCAGCGCAGCGATATCGGCTTCATCGATCAGAGGATGGCCACACTCGGGGATCGGGTCCTGCCAGATTTGCGTTTCCTGCGGCACCAGCGGGCCGAGGTAGCGGCCAATAGGCCCCATATCGCGGTGGGTCAGCTTGAACCAGGCTTTGGCGAACGCATCGGCGAATTCCTCCGGGTTCTCCAGGAAGTGCCGCGAGATCGGTTCGTAGATTGGATCGAAGCGCAATGCCAGGTCGGAGGTAAGCATGGTCGGCTTGCGCTTCTTGTTCGGGTCGAACGGGTCCGGCATGACCTCCGGTGCGTCCTTGGCGACCCACTGGTGCGCGCCGGCCGGGCTCTTGGTCAGCTCCCATTCGAAGTTGAACAGGTTTTCGAAGAAGTAGTTGGACCACTGAGTCGGCGTCTGGCTCCAGATGACTTCGAGGCCGGAGGTGATGGCATCTGCGCCCGCTCCAGTCTGGAACCGACTGCGCCAGCCCAGACCCTGATCTTCGATCACAGCGCCTTCCGGGTCCGGGCCCAGCAGCGAGGGGTCGCCAGCACCGTGGGTCTTGCCGAAGGTGTGACCGCCAGCGATCAGCGCGACGGTTTCGTAATCGTTCATCGCCATGCGGGCGAAGGTTTCACGAATGTCGATCGCCGAGGCTTTCGGGTCCGGGTTGCCGTTCGGGCCTTCCGGGTTCACGTAGATCAAGCCCATCTGTACGGCGCCGAGGCCGGGATGCAACTGGCGTTCGCCGCTGTAGCGCTCGTCGCCCAGCCAGGTGCCTTCAGGCCCCCAGAACAGTTCTTCAGGCTCCCAGGTGTCGGCACGGCCACCAGCGAAGCCAAAGGTTTTGAAGCCCATGGATTCCAGCGCCACGTTACCGGTGAGCACGTAGAGGTCGGCCCAGGAGAGGTTGCGCCCGTACTTCTGCTTGATCGGCCACAGCAGGCGCCGAGCCTTGTCCAGCGAAGCGTTGTCGGGCCAGCTGTTGAGCGGGGCGAAACGCTGCTGGCCACCGCCAGCGCCGCCGCGGCCATCGGTGATCCGGTAGGTACCGGCGCTATGCCAGGCGAGCCGGATGAACAGGCCGCCGTAATGCCCGAAATCAGCAGGCCACCAGTCCTGAGAGTCTGTCATCAGGGCATGCAGATCGGCGATCACCGCGTCGAGATCGAGCGATTTAAACGCGGCCGCGTAGTCGAAATCGCCGCCATAAGGGTTGGAGCGCGGCGAGTGCTGGTTGAGTGAATTGAGGCTCAGTGCCTCGGGCCACCAGTCTTTATTACTCGGGCGTTTGCGTGGCGCACCAGCGCCGTGGCCGAACGGGCAGCCACCACCAGTGTTTTCTCCAGTTTCAGCGTTCATATTCTGCTCCTTAGGGTTGTCGTTGACGCGTTGACGCGCCGCTGAAAAGAACTTAGCAAACAGCCCCAGGCAGCCTGAACGACATAATTAACTAAGTTTTGTAGCCATAATCTTTAAAAAACCTTAAACATGCTGCTATCAAGCCGCCTCATAGCGCCCTAAAGCATGCAAAGCGGTGAGCAGCATATTTGCCTATCGTCACGATAGGCTCGCCCTCTATGTCACTGCGGGTAAGCGGAAATCCTTCTTCTGCGTCGTCGTTCACGTGTGACGCCCGGTACAATTCAGCGTTCCACCCCGTCCGGAGCCAAGCCCATGTTCACCCTCGCCCACCTGGATACCCCACCGCCGGAATCGATGGAGAGCCAGCTGCTACAGATGGTGGTGGACTATCTCAGCGACGTCAGCCCGGTTTCGCTTCCCTCCAGCAACCCGCTGTATCAGCTGTACCAATACGTGGTGGGCTTCGAGGTGCATCGCTATCTGGACAGCATGGACGGCGCGCAAAACGGCAAGCCCGAACTGATCATGGCGCTGGACGCCGAGGACCCGGCGCGTCTGCTCGGGTTTGTGCTCTATCTGCCTTACGTGGACGACCCAGAGGCCTGTGCGCTGCTCTATCTGGCGGTGCAGTCCAGCCATCGCCGACAGGGCATCGGGCGGGCCATGGTCGAGGCGATGCTGGCGCGCTATCCGCATGGAGAAGTGGCGTGCGTGGCGAGCAAGGTGCCGTACTTTCAATCGCTGGGCTTTCAGCCGTTGGCGGCCCGTGGCCCTCAGGTCGTCATGAACACCCGGAGCCAGGCGTCCAGCGGTCTGGTGGCGGTGCAGGACCTGGTGCCCATTTTCCAGTCAGAGGAAGTTCGCCAGATTCATAACTATCTGGTCAAACAACACGGCGCCGAAGCCATGAGCGACGCGGAGAAAAGCCGCGATCAATTACTCGATGAGCTAGCTCAACAGGCGATTCATCTGACGCAGACGTCTTCGACGGCCAATCGCCTGCATTGATTTGACTGTGCATGCAAACCCATTTGCCATACGGCTGTTTACTTTCCATCTGATGCACCTGACAGATGCTTTTTTTAGAGACGGGAATTAATTCGACCGCGGTCACTATGCATCCCTCGCTGACTGGTTCACCGCCTATCCGGTCCCTCTGAAAAAACGTGATCCACAGCACCAAATCGATTTGCAAGCCTTGTCCGTATAAGTTCCAAGGTTAATGTGCGCGTGCTGGCAATTTAATGGCTAACCAGCTTCAGCCTTACACTCAGGAACGAGTACATATGTTCAAGCACTTCATGATGAGCGCCGCAGCGCTGAGCTTCGCCGTACTGACCGGCTGCGCGTCGGTACCGATGGAATCTCCCGAGAAGGACCAGGCGTTCAAATCCTTCCCGGCACCACCGAAAGATCAGGCCGGTCTGTATATATTCCGCGACTCAATGCTCGGAGCCGCGCTCAAGAAGTCAGTGAAGATAGACGGAGAAGTCATCGGCGAAACCGCAGCAAACACTTACTTCTATCGCCTCGTCTCGCCGGGCCCACATACGCTTGCCACCGAATCGGAATTCAGTGACAACCTGCTGGAGCTGAACGCGCAAGGCGGCAAGAACCACTATGTTCGCCAGTCAATCAGAATGGGAGTGTTCGTTGGCGGTGCCAAGCTGACCGAAGTAGCTGAAAGCGAAGGCCAGAAGGCCGTGGCGAATACCGAACTCGCTCGCTGACAGCCCCTATGAACGGTACGCAGGTGATTCAGTTTTCGACTTAGACAATCGATGAAAGCAGATGTAAAAGGCCCCGCAAATGCGGGGCTTTTTATTGTTGATATACAAGCATCGCGCGTTCCGAAAACTAGATGAACAGCTCCATCGTTGCAACGCCTAACTTGGGTGCTAAACGGTAAACCTCGCGTCAATGCCAGCCCGTTACGTCTTCACACAGGCAAAGATCGCGTTGCCGGACGTCCCGTTCCAGGGAAGGATCTTTTCGTAATCGTGCTCCAGCACATGCACGTCGAAGTACGGCTGCAGCAGCTCGCTCAGCTCGGCGAAACTCACCGCCACCATGCGGTGCTCGTCGTGCCATGTCTGGCTTTGCCCTGCTGTCGTTCTTTCGATCCGGAGTTTCAACAGCTGTTGCTCGCCCGCCCCAGCGTAGTGCCAACCCGAGCTGAAGCTGAACAACCCATCGGGATGGTTCGCGTCGTGCGCTACGAATGACGCGTTATCGATGGTGTGTTTGTCGACGGCGTTGAAGCAAAACAGCCCACCGGTTGCCAATGCACCGTGCACGCTGGCGATGCAGGCCTGCAATCGTGCGATTTCGGCACTGTAGTGAACTGAATACAAGAAGCAGGTGATCAGATCGACCGGCTGGCCCACGGTGAAATCACACATGTCCTGCCGGGAGAAGCGAGCGTCCGGGCAGCGAAGAGCCGCCCTGTCCAGCATCGGCTGATTGATGTCGAGCCCACTGCTCTGATAGCCAGCATCAAGAAAGTGCCGTACATGCGGACCTGTGCCACAGGCGAGATCCAGGTGTCGGTTGCCGCCGTTACCGAACAGCTTCTGCAAACGATGAACACAGTGGCTTTGCGCGCGGTAGTCGATATCGGCGCACATGAGGTCGTAGTAACCCGACAAGTCGGTATAGATAGCGGTGCCGGGCATGATGGCCTGAGATGCGAGGGCTCGATGGGGCGCGCATATTATCCCGGCCGACTGGAAATCGCCTGGCAATTACGCATGAGCTGGCACGGCGGCCTCCCCGCCCTGCCGCTGGCCAGCGCACCCCGTTTGGCTCCCCCTTCAGCGGGTCAGCTGAGCAAAACGATAAGTTTGCACGGGCCGATGATCGATAGCGTTCAGACCGGGGCGACCGGCCCCGCGAGCCTGTCCAGGCACAGCTGTTCCATGCAGCGGGCCCAATCGCTCATCCGATCCGCTTCGAGCTGCACCAGCATCGCGTAGCGGCGTCCGCCCCATACCGAAAGATGAAGCGCTTCCAGGGTTGCAGCAGACGGGCGCGCCGGCAGATCGGTCGCCGCGTCGATGACGCGTTGCCAGGCGCCCAATAGATCCTCATAGACCCGGCGCTGGTGCTTGGGCTCAGCCACCAGGGTTTCCAGTTCGAGCATGTCCGGGTGGAACCAGGGCAGCTGGGGCTCGGCCCCGGCCAAGGCGCGCACCAGGCGCCGGATGCGCTCGGGCCAGGCAAGGGCGGCTGGCGCTACCGCTTGCGCCTCGATGGCCTCCAGCAACTGCTCGACGCAATAGCGCACGTAGCCTGAGTGCAGCGCGTGTTTGCTGGGGAAATAGTCGTACAGGGTGCCGATGGCCACACCGGCTTCCAGGGCGACCGCCCGGGTCGTCAATCGAGACCAGCCGTCGCGCTGCCAGATCCGAACATAGCTGTCGAAAATCGCCTGAACGGTGACCTTGGCGCGCTGCTGAGTGGGCCGTTTGAGCGGCTTGGCGCTTGGCAATCGTGTGTTCATGAAATCCGAACCCGGCGGAGAAACGAAAGGGCTACAGTCAATGCCGTCCATTTACGAACCCAAGGTGCCATCGATGAGCGTCATCCGCCAGTTACAGAACAACAAGAAAAACATGGAGCAGACTCGCCTTCAGACCCAGGCGATGCCTGAGCTGAAACCCGGCGAAGCCCTGCTGCGCATCAACCGACTGGCGCTGACGACGAACAATGTCACTTACGCTGCATTCGGCGAAACCCCTCATCTGCGCTACTGGGACTTCTTCCCGACGGGCGATGCCGAGTGGTTTCACATGCCTGCCTGGGGGTTCGCCGAGGTGGTGGAAAGCACCGTCGACGGCTTGGCGAAGGGCGAGCGCTTCTATGGCTTCTGGCCGATCGCCAGCCATCTGGTCATGCAACCGGTGCGGGTCTCCGAGCGCGGTTTTTACGACGGCGCCGAACACCGACTTGAACTCACATCAGCCTACAACCAGTACCAGCGCATCAGCAGCGATGACGCCTATCGCGCCGAGAGCGAGAACTACCAGATGTTGTTGCGCCCGCTGTTCATCACCTCGTTCATGCTGGCCGACTTTCTCGATGACAACGCCTTCTTCGGTGCGCGCCAGATCCTGGTCTCCAGTGCCTCAAGCAAGACGGCGTACGGGACTGCGTTCTGCCTGCAGGACAATCCAGCGGTACAGCTGATCGGCCTCACCTCCCCGGGCAATATCGATTTCGTACAACGCCTGGGCTGCTACCGCCAGGCGCTCGGCTACGACCAGCTCGCATCGCTGGACCCGAGCGTGCCCACGCTGTATGTGGACTTCTCGGGTAGCGCCAGCCTTCGCCAGCAGATCCATGGACATTTCAAAGACGCTCTGGTGTACGACTGCTACGCCGGGTCTGCCCAGAGTCATGAATACAGCAAACGTGACCAGACGTTGGCCGGACCGCAACCACAGCCCTATTTCGCGCCTTACCAGATCAAGAAGCGCAACGCCGACTGGGGGCCAGCCGAGGTGACACGCCGCTTCAACGAAGCGCAGCTGGCCTTTATCGCGCGGGTGAGCGATGCGCAGCAGCCCTGGATGCAGGTGAACGAGCACGCGGGCCTTGAAGCGGCACAAACGCTGGCCGAGTCCTTGATCAAAGGCGATATCAATCCATTGGAAGGCCACGCCGTGGTCCTCGACTGACCCGCTAACACTGCCGTTTATGGCGTGCCAGCCGATTAAGCGTGCGGCTGGCGTCTATTGCACAGGTCGCTAGCCTGACTATTAGCCTGACGCTGAGGAGCGATGATGACTGGTGACCAGATCACCGATTGCTACCAAGGCTATATCGCCTGTTTGAACAGCCAGAACTGGCCGGAGCTGGGTCACTTCGTCCATGACGAGGTGTATTACAACGGCAAGTTCGTGGGGCTGGGTGGCTATCGCCGGATGCTTGAAGAGGACTTCCGAGCGATTCCCGATTTGCAGTTCAACATCGGCCTGTTAATTGCCGAACCGCCCCATTTGGCAGCGCAGCTGCGGTTCGATTGCACTCCCATAGCGGACTTGTTCGGCTTTGCAGTAAATGGAAAACGGGTGGCCTTCACCGAAAACGTGTTCTACGCGTTCAGCGAGGGAAAGATCCGGAACGTTTGGTCCGTGATCGACAAGGCCGCTGTTGGCGACCAACTCTGATCGAGTGGGCCATCAGGATTCGCTGCGACTGACCGACTGGGCCGGTGCTGGCGAATCCCGGCGCACCTGGTTTTCAAGCGCGCCGAGAGTGGGGGCTACAGGCGGTTGTCGTGCAGCCCGGCGTAGAGGCGGGTCATTTCGTTGAGCTGACGGAACATCGATTCGGCATTCACCGCCACGATGGTGGGCACGAACTGCTTGGAGGTGAACGCCTTGCTCGCGAACCTCCAGCGTGCGTCGGTCTTGCGCAGGGCTTCGGCGATTTCTGCGTTGGGCGCATCGGCTGTCTGCAGCTCGGCCATGATGACGCCAAACTCTTCAACCGAAGCTGCAAACTCCTTTTCCAGATTCGGATCCTGCACGCCCCAGGCACGGGCCATGTAGAACATGGCGGTGCGCTGGGTCAGCACACGGTTCCAGCCACTGCGGTTGATCGAATGCGACGCGGCATCGCCATTGTGTTGCTCGAACAGATCGGTAACTTGCTGGGTCTGGCGAACCAGCTCTTCGGCCTTCGCCAGTACGAGCGGAGCCTGGGCCTTGTCCGGCGTACTGGCCGCCAGAGCGCGGTAATCAGCCCAGGTGCGTTCCACGTCGTTCAACGCAATGCGAATGGCGTCACTCGGCGCAGCCGCCTTGAGCTGGGCATGGTGATCTTCGAACAAGGCCAGGCTTGCGGCACGTTGTTTGGTGGCTTCGTCCACTTTCACGCCGGCGCCGATCATGAGGTAATCCTTGGCGACGATCTGCCCCAGGCTGCGCTGCAGACCGGCCATGTTCATGATTTCCAAAGGCGCCATATCCGCCCAGCACGTCGCACTCAGCAGGCTGCAACCCAACAGCAGCGCGCGCAGAGATGTCTTGATCAACACGGTAAATCCTTTCTGGTTTTGAAGATGAGCACAGGCCGCTTACGCGGTCAGCGCCTGAGCCCGCCGCAAACAATCGCGTGCATGCGCCGCTCAGGGCGCCATTGGATTCGCCCTACCTTTCTCGAACCTTGCAGGGCGCGAAATCGGCAGTGTTGGATGTTGAAAGTGTGAAGCGATGCACCATAAAACAGCGGTGCCCTGGTGCCTGTAGAAAGGCAAACGCTGGCGGCAACGCATCAGCTGTTCGGCTTCAATCCCGCCTACGCGACGTGCTTCTCGGCTGCAGCTGATCCAGCGCGCTGGAGTTTTGCCTCGCCCAGTCGTAGATCATTTCGATAGGTTGGACCATCAGTTTGCCGAGCGGTGAGAGCGCGTAGCTCACCGCTGGCGGGACGGAGTTGAGCGTGTGGCGTTCGATCAAGCCGCTGGTCTCCAGCTCTCGCAGCGTTTGCACCAGCATCTTTTTGGAGATTCCCGGCAAGCTGCGATGCAGCGCACCGCTACGCGCCACGCCGTCGTGGCGGGCATGCAGCGTGTGCAAAATCATGCTGGTCCACTTGGTCGAGAAGATCTCGAGCACACGTCTTGGGGCGCAATCTTCGCGCCATTGTTCTTCGTCAGAGCCGGGTTGCATGGGGGCTGGTTACCATTTGGTGCCGACTTGGATCGGCATTTTCGAGTGAGTAAGGTGCAGGCCTGTTTCGCTTTGTGGGGTTCTGAACATGACAAATCAAGCACTGGTGGTCGGCTCGAGTGGGATCGTTGGCAGCGCGGTGTCTCGCCTGTTGGCCAAGGAAGGTTGGTCCGTTGCCGGCCTGGCACGGCGGCCGAGCGAGGAATCCGGGGTTACTCCGATCAGCGCAGACCTGCTGGACCCGGCGGCCCTGTCTTCAGCGCTGGCCGACGTTTCGCCCACTCATCTCTTTCTGACCACCTGGGCGCGCCAAGCCAGTGAAGCGGAGAATATCCGCGTCAATGCACTGATGATTCGCAATGTGCTCGAAGCCGTTCGAGCTTCAGGCTCGGTTCGCCATGTGGCGCTGGTTACCGGGCTTAAACATTACCTCGGCCCATTCGAAGCCTACGGCAAGGGCACGCTGCCGCAAACGCCGTTTCGTGAGGAACAAGGGCGACTCGACGTCGAGAATTTCTACTACGCCCAGGAAGACGAGGTATTTGCGGCGGCCGAACGCGACGGCTTCAGCTGGAGCGTTCACCGCCCCCACACCGTCACCGGAATCGCAGTCGGCAACGCGATGAACATGGCAACGACGCTGGCCGTGTACGCCTCGATCTGCCGTAAGACCGGTCGGCCCTTCCGCTTTCCGGGCTCGGAAGTCCAGTGGAACAGCCTGACCGACATGACCGATGCGGGCCAGCTGGCCCGGCACCTGCACTGGGCTTCGACTACACCGGCCGCCGCCAACCAGGCCTTCAACATCGTCAACGGTGACGTGTTCCGCTGGAAGTGGATGTGGTCGCGCATTGCCGAGTGGTTCGGCATCGAGGCGGCGCCTTTCGACGGTCAACCCGCCCCGCTGGAGCAGCAGATGGCAAACGATGCCGAGGTCTGGGCAAAGATGGCCAAGCAGTTCGGTTTGGCTGAAGCGGATATCGGCAAGCTCATCTCGCCATGGCACACCGACGCAGACCTGGGTCGGCCTATCGAGGTGGTGACAGACATGTCGAAGAGCCGAAAGCTCGGGTTTCTGGACTATCAGGCGAGTGACGACGCGTTTTTCGGCGTATTCACCAAGCTGCGCGCCAGCAAACTCATCCCCTGATCGGAGCCGGGTATTCCGGCCCCACCGACGATTGGGCTGTCCCGTATACTCGCGCGTTTTCCGCGCGAGTCTTTTCCAGTGAGCAACAAACGTTACGCCTGCATCGGCCTGAGCAATCCGAAGTCGCCTTCTAATGTCGGCGCAATCATGCGGGCGGCGGGCTGCTATGGCGCGGCTTCGGTGTTCTACACCGGGACTCGTTATGACCGCGCCAGGGATTTCGTCACCGACACCAAGAAAGTCCATCAGGACATTCCGCTGATCAACATCGATGACCTGCGCAAGATCCTGCCTCTCGGCTGCGTGCCGGTCGCTGTGGAGTTAGTCGAAGGTGCTCGCGCCCTCCCCGAGTACACCCATCCGGATCGCGCGCTGTACATCTTCGGTGCCGAGGATGGCTCGCTGAGCAAAGAGATCCGCGACTGGTGCGAAGACGTGGTCTACATCCCCACCAACGGCTGCATGAATTTGGCGGCGACGGTCAACGTGGTGCTCTACGACCGCCTGGCCAAGGGCAACAACACCCGCTCGGGCCCCGGGTTCGGACGTCAAGCTCAACAAAGCACTTAATCGAATGCTAGGGGCGCGGTTGGGCGAGCCATAGACGCAGTGACCCGCAGGTGAACCGGCAGGCCTCAAGGATAAGCCGAGCTAGGTCACGCCGGCTTCATCATTACCAGAATGAAACCGGCGACGATGCCGGCCACGGCGATTGCCCAGCCGATCCGATGCGCACGGTTCTTTTCTGCTAGCCGAACAGGGTCTACTGGCTTTTTCTTTCTCACGAACTACCTGCTTCTGAAAATAAACACGACTGCTGACTAGCACGTTGCGCTACCGAGCTTGAGGCGCGTCTTTTTAGGCTGGGCCGATCGAATTGTCCAGTACGCTGCTTGGCGAAGGGGCCTCTGCAACCAACGGAACAGGTGCCGCCGGCTATCCGAGCGGGCTCTCTCCAGCATTCGGCTCGTCTTTGGGCTCTACCGTTTCCTCCGGGTCGTTTTCGCCCGAATCAGGCGCGTCGCCATATTCGTCATAGTCCGGTGGGGTCAGGCCATCCTTGAGTGGATCGTTAGGGTCGGTCATGTCAGTGTTCCTGATCTGTTACGTGAAAGATGAACAGCTCAGTTGTTCGAACGCTCCTCTCAACGAAATGTTCGCAGGTGACCGAACAGGACCGAAAAAATACTCGCCATCGTGAAGGTCAGGCGTTGCGTTCGTGCGGCACCGGTTAGGGCGCGCCGAAGAGTGCGACCCAGTAGATGCCCGCATCGCTCTGGGGATCCACCGCATAGGCTGCACCCAGCTCGCTGAATTGCGGATTCATCAGATTGGCGCAGTGTCCTGGGTTCGCCAGCCAGCCTTCAACGATCTGCCGCGGTCGATCCAGCGCGGCTGCGATGTTCTGGGCGACCGGCGCACCGGGATACCCGGCCAGCTCCGCCCTGTCGCCCGGCGTTCGTCCATCCCGATCCAGGTGACTGAAGAAGTTGCCGTTGGCCATGGCTCGGCTGTGGGCCTCGGAGAGGCCGGCAAGCGTTGTATTCCAGCTAAGCGGAGCGGCTGCAGCGAAGGGTTTGCCAGCACACTGGCGCGCACTGGCACGCACGCGATTGATTTCGTCGAGTAGCGCCTGCCCTTCTGCCTGCGCGTCTTTCAAATGCCCGCCGAGCATCGGCCGCGCCAGCACGATGCGCCAGTCGCGCCCCTCGCGACTGACGCCGATGTCGGCGTATTGCGGATCGAGCACCACGCGACAGAAGCTTTCGCGCAGCGCCTGCATCGCGGCTTGTGCATCACGCGGCCCCGACAGGCTGACGGCCTGTACATTGGCCATCGGATAACCGTTGCGGGCCAATGAGCCCTGCAGATCTCCGGCGCCGGTGGCAGGCAACACCAGGCGCGGGTCGGACGAAAGGGCCGTCAGCTCCTCACTCGCCCGGTCTTCGCAACGCTGCACTTCGCTGCGGTAGGCGTTGATCGTTTCGATCAATTGCGCCTCCTCCGCTGCGCTGGCCGCAATCGCCATAGCGCTGCCGGTGAGCGTTACCAGAAGCAGTGAGAGGGAAAGCAGGCGCATGAAGATCTCCAGATAGCACGGATGCGAACGCTGAAGATGCACCGGGCACGCCCCGGAAGTCGAGCCATGTGGCGAACCAACCTTGAACCAAGGACCACGCTTGCCGTTCCGCACCTCCTGCAATCTATAATCGTTCTTATTTGCACCGGAACCCTGCATGTCCTCCTGCGCAGCTCGTCAGATCCTGGCCATCGAAGACGACCCGATCCTCGGTCCTCACCTGAAAATCTCTCTGGAACAGCGTGGCTTTCACGTCACCCTCGCCGATGACGGCCCGACCGGTCTGGCATTGGCCAGCGAAGCGACGTATGACCTGATCCTGCTGGATGTGATGCTGCCTGAACTCAGCGGCATGGAGCTGCTGACCCGACTGCGCGAGCAACGCCGCACACCTGTGCTGATGATGTCCGCGTTGGGCAACGAGGCGCACCGCATACAGGGCTTCGACAGCGGCGCCGACGACTACCTGCCCAAGCCGTTCAGTATCGAGGAGTTGCAGGTGCGCATCGCTGCCATCCTGCGGCGGGTGGCCTATGAGCGCAGCGTACCGGCAGCGCCGAATCAGGATGCGGTGCGCTTCGATGACCAACGCAGCGACCTGCAGTACGAGGGGCGATGGGTCGGCCTGACTGCAACCGAATATCGACTGATGAAGGTCCTGCACGACGCCGCTGGCGAAGTACTGAGCAAGCCGTTTCTCTACCAGCAGGCGCTGCGCCGCGGCTATTCACAGCATGATCGCAGCCTGGACATGCATATCAGCAATATCCGCCGCAAGCTGGCGCGCGAACAGGTGGCAACCCTGCGCCTGGAGTCCGTGTGGGGCAAAGGCTACGTGCTGGAACTGCAGGCGAGCTGATGCCCAATCGTCATTCGTTGTTCTGGCGCCTGGTGGTGCTGGTTGCCGGGTTCTGTCTGTCGATGATCTGGGCCAGCGGCTACGTGAGCCGTTATATCGACAAGACCAGCTCATTTCTCTCTGAACAGGCGCGCGACACCCTCACCGGCTATGCGAGCGAAGCTCAAGCCGCTCTGCAAGCGGGTCCAGAAGCGATGGCGCAATGGCTGACGGTGATGAAGGAGCGTGAGCCGACTTGGCTGGTGGTGGTGGACGAACAGCTGCAACCGCTCGGCGGCCAGTCCTTGAGCGACGAGGAACGGCGGAGGCTCACGTTTGTGCGGCACTACGACTGGCCTATGAGCAGGCGCTATGACGGCCTGCCCTTGGTGTCCGTACCGCTGGAGGGCACCGGTGCCCAGTTGATCATCCAGCTGCCGGAACGATTCCGTCCCTGGCGTAACCATGCGCTACTCACCGCGGGCGGCGTGTATCTGCCGCTGGTGTTGCTGTCGCTGCTGTTCTGTTGGCTGCTTTATCGGATGCTGGTTTCACCGCTGGACCGCCTGCGCCGACAGGCCAACGCATTACGCGGTAACCGCCTCGACTCGCTACTTCCGCCCTCCATTGCGCGGCGCAACGATGAGCTGGGGGAGCTGGGCCGTTCACTGGAGTACCTCACGCAGCGTCTGCGCGATTCGGTCGCCCAGCAGCAACAGCTGTTACGCGATCTGTCCCATGAGCTGCGCACGCCATTGAGCCGGCTGCGTGTCGCCTGCGAGAGCGAGCTGAGCGCCGAAGACATGCGCAACCGCACCGAGCGTGAAATCAACAGCATGCAGCAACTGGTCGATAACACCCTGGAGTTCGCCTGGCTGGACAGCGAACAGCCCCGCTTCGAGTGCGAGCCTGTGGATGTGGCGGCGCTCTGGGACCTGCTATGCGAGAACGCTTGTTTCGAGGCCGGCTGGCCGCGTGAACGCATCCAGGCGCAGATACCGGAAGGCTGCCAGGTGCTCGGCAACCTCAACGCATTGGCGCAAGCCATGGAAAACATCCTGCGCAATGCCATTCGCTATTCCCCCGCGCACGGCGTGGTTGGCCTCACGGCCGCTCGAGACGGGGACAGCTGGCTTCTGCGCATTCAAGACCAGGGCCCGGGCGTGCCAGAGGCGAAACTGGCCGTCATCTTCAGGCCCTTCGCACGGCTCAGCGCAGCCCGCCCGGGAGGTGATGGCTTCGGGCTGGGTCTTGCCATCGCCCGCAGCATGGTGGTGATGCAAGGCGGTGCGATCTGGGCCGAGAACAGCCAACCCGGCCTGCGCCTGACCATTCGGTTGAAAACTGTATAGATTGTAAATGCGCTTTACTCTCAAATGAGAATACTTAGCATTGCGGTCGGCTGGCGGCTCGCACCGCGGCTCACAGGCATGCGCCATGTCGTTCATGGCCGCAGATGACGTAAGTATTCTCAGGGAGATGGCAGTACATGGTGACTTTCAATCGGCATCGGCTGGCTTGCGCGATCGCGGTAGCAACCTGGACGAGCTTGCCAGCCAACGCTGCAGAACCAGTCGAATTATCGAACGTCGTCGTGACCGCGTCAGGTTTCGAGCAACAGATCAAGCAGGCCCCCGCCTCCATCTCGGTGGTCACTCGAGAGGAGCTGGAAAACAAATCCTACCGCGACGTCACCGATGCCCTGCGGGACATTCCGGGCGTTGTGGTCACTGGCGGCGCCAGCTCCAGCGATATCAGCATTCGCGGCATGGCGTCCAAGTACACCCTGATCCTCATCGACGGCAAACGTATGGAGTCGCGCGCGACGCGTCCCAACAGCGATGGCCCTGGCATCGAGCAAGGTTGGACGCCTCCCCTGGAAGCCATCGAGCGCATCGAGGTCGTGCGTGGCCCGATGTCCTCCCTGTATGGCTCCGACGCCATGGGCGGCGTGATCAACATCATCACGCGCAAGGTGGCCGACACCTGGCGCGGCGGCGTGCGGACCGAAAAGACCTTCCAGGACCGCTCCGATTCCGGTGATTACCACACCCTTAACGGCTATCTCTCCGGCCCCCTGGTCGACGGCCTGCTAGGGCTCCAGCTCTATGGACAGACGTCTCGCCGGGACGAAGATGACATCCCTCGCGGGTTCAACGAGCAGAAAACCGACAGCGCAACGGCCAAATTGTCGTTCACGCCGAACGAGGCCAACGACATCGTTCTGGAAGTGGGCAAGACCGAGCAGGAACGCAACGCCAGCGTGGGCCGGTCCGGTACGGGTAACAGCGATTCGCTGTCGGATTACGAGCGTACTCATTACTCGATCAGCCATACCGGGCGCTGGGACTCGGGCCAGTCGGAAAGCTACGTGCAGCAGGAGCGCATCGAGAACCCGGGTCGCGAGATGGAGCTGGAGAACAGCGTCTTCAATACCCAGACCTCGCTCTTCCTGGGTGACCACATCGCCACGCTCGGCGGCCAGTACAAATACGAAGATCTCTCGGACAAGGGCAACCAGTTGGCTGGCGCCGAAGACGTGACCCAACTGACGCGCTGGTCCTGGGCGCTTTTCGCAGAAGACGAGTGGAGCCTGACCGACAGCTTCGCACTCACCACCGGCCTGCGTATGGATCGCGATGAAAACTATGGGACTCATTGGTCGCCGCGCGTTTATGGCGTATGGCAAGCGGCCGAGCAATGGACAGTAAAAGGCGGCGTATCCAGTGGCTATCGCTCGCCGGATATTCGCGCCGCGGTGGATAACTGGGGGCAGATCACCGGTGGTGGTCGGGGCGACCCGGCCGTGATCGTGGGCAACTCGGCGCTCAAGCCAGAGGAAAGCCTGAGCCAGGAAATCGGCGTGCTGTGGGACAGCCTGAACGGTGTCTCGGCGGGCGTGACACTGTTCAACACCGACTTCGAAGACAAGATCACCGAGCTCCGCCGCTGCTCGGACACCACCGGCAATGCGTCGGGCCAGTGTGTCGTCAATGGCGAGGCTTACCGCTTCATCAGCGATCGCGTAAACGTCGACGAAGCACGCATGCGCGGTGTCGAGGCGACCTTCGACTGGGCGATCACCGAAACCATATCCCTGGGCGCCAACTACACCTATACCGAATCGGAGCAGCGCAGTGGCGACTTCCGCGGCGAGCCGCTGAACAAGATGCCCAAGCACATGTTCAACACCATGCTGGACTGGCAAGCCAGCGACCGCCTCGGCACCTGGGCGCGACTCAATTACCGCAGCGAAACCTCCGAGTACCTGTCGCGCACAAGCATGGCGGAAAGCACCCCTTCCTACACGCTGGTTGACCTGGGCGGTACCTATGACGTGAACCGCAACGTCAAGCTGCTTGCTGGCGTCTACAACATTTTCAACGAGCAGATTGAATACGACAGCCACGAAACCGTGCTCGACGGGCGCCGCTACACCCTGGGGGTGAGCGCTTCGTTCTGAGGAGTCGTGAGGGAGACGCCTTGCCAACTGGCGTCTCGCTTCGATCCCTAAGACTGGCGTAGCGAGCATCAGTTTGGACGGGGCGCATGGGCGTCCCCCCGGATCATCACAAGACCGATGCCCAGCCGGCGTTTACGACGGTTGGGCATTTTTCGTAAGACTCTCACTGGGAAGCCCGTCGTGACCCGTTCTGCCATTCAATCGCGAAGCGCCTGGCCTGCCATCGCGGCCCGCACCGCACTGGCCCTTCTCGGCGGTTACGCCTTCACCTATGCCTTTACTGCCGCGCTGGCGCGGCTACTGCCGCTCGACCCGGTGGACGCCGTCACCGCTGCTTCGCTGCTGTCGTTCGTGGTGTATCTGGTGTTCATGCTTTGGGTTTTCGCTGCAGCGTCGTTGCGGCGGGTGCTGGTCGGTGTCGGTCTGACTGTGCCGCTGGCCGCCATCGGTTTCTGGCCGCAGCTGATGGAGGTGCTGAGATGAAAGGCAGCCTGACGCAATCCATGTCCTGGCTGCACACCTGGTGCGGGCTGCTGCTTGGTTGGATGCTGTTCGCCATCTTTCTCACCGGCACCCTGGCGGTGTTCGACAAGGAGATCAACTGGTGGATGCAGCCGGAGCTGACCGACCAGGCGCTGTCACCTGCCGCTGCGGCCAATGTGGCGCAGCGCTGGCTGGCAGAGCGTCATCCCGGCGAAACGAACTGGAACATCAGCCTGCCGACCGCGCGCGCGCCTGATCTGGCCGTCTCGGTCGGTGAACGACGCCGCGGCGGTGGCGGCAGCGGTGTCATTCATCTCGACCCGTTGAGCGGGGAGAAGATCGAGCCGCGGGAAACCATCGGCGGCAACTTCTTCTTCCATTTCCATTACACCTTGCACCTGCCGCGCACGCTGGGCGTATGGGCGGTGGGGTTCGCGGCTATGGCGATGCTGGTGGCGCTGATCAGCGGCATCATCATTCACAAGAAGATCTTCAAGGAGTTCTTCACCTTCCGCCCTGCCAAAGGTCAGCGATCCTGGCTCGACGCGCATAACGCCAGCGCCGTCCTGCTGTTGCCGTTTCACCTGATGATCACCTACACGGGGCTGGCGATCTTCTTTCTGCTCTATATGCCAGCGGCGGTGAACGCCCTGTACGACGGTGATCGCCAAGCCTATTTCCGCGATGGGCAATCGGGCCAAGCAGCCGAGCAGGCGCCGCGAGGCGAAGGCCGTGCTAGCAAGGCCGTCTCGGCACCGGCGGCGCCGCTGCGCCCGCTGAGCGAGATTGTCAGCCAGGCCGAGGCCCACTACGGTCAAGGCATGATCGGCAGCCTGGCGGTGAGCAATCCCGGGCGAGCCAATGCCCAGGTCACGGCGCGCCCCGTGCTGGGCAACCGCATCGAACTGACCAAGGGCGAAGGCATGCTGTTCGACGGCGTCAGCGGCAAGCTGATCCAGGCGCCGGAGCCTTCACGCACCAGCCAGCTGACCCAACGTGTGTTGGCGGGCCTGCACTTCGCGCAGTTTGGCGGCTATCCGATGCGCTGGCTGTACTTCATCTGCGGCCTGATCAGCTGCGCGATGATCGGCACAGGCCTCGTGCTCTACGCGGTCAAACAGCGCAAGCAGGCCAAGGCCAACCTGCATTTCCTGCGCGTAGTGGAAAGCCTCAACGTAGCGGTGGTCGCCGGGCTTCTGCTGGCCTGCATCACGCTTCTATGGGGCAACCGCCTACTACCGGCAGAACTGGCTGCACGTCAGGACTGGGAGCTGCGGCTGTTCTTCGGGGTATGGGCACTCAGCTGGCTGCACGGCTGGCTGCGCAAGCCGTTGTCAGCCTGGCGCGAACAGCTCATGGCCGCTGCACTCCTGGCTATCAGCCTGCCGGTCCTGGACCTGTGGAGCGCCCAGGGCACGCTGGACGTCATGCGACTGTCCCTGCTGGCAAGTGTGGCGTCGATGGGCCTGCTGCTGGGCTGGACCGTTTGGAAAGTCCCGACGGTCATCGCCGCCCGAAATGCCCGTTCGGCTCGCCTTGGTCGCCCCGCTGCCGGAGCCTCCTCATGAACGCTTCCGCGCTGTTCGCCAGCCTCCTGCTCGCTTACGCCGGCATGCTTGGCTTTTGCCTGGGTAAGGAGCGTCATTGGAAGCAGTTGGTCAATCCGCGCGTGCCAACCTGGCTTCGTCGCCTATGTGCCCCGTTGGGCGGGCTCCTGCTCGGGCTCGCGATATACGCGTCCTGCCAGGTCTGGCCCGGCGGCATGGCGGTGGTTGGCTGGTTCGGCCTTATCTCACTGGCTGGCTTTGCCTTGCTGTTATTACTTCCCTACGCGCCGCGTCTGGCCGTGAGCCTGCCGCTGTTGGGAGGACTGGTTTGGGCAGCCGCTGCCCTCACCTGACCACCGGGCAAAATCGCCTCTCAACCAAGCACCGACAATAAAACCGACGTTGCTGTATCGTGAGTCCATTGCTGCGACAGCATTCTTCCTGCAAGCGGGGCGGCCTTCACGCCCTTCCGCTTACATGGCTCGCCGAATCTTGACGCCTCTGCCACACCGCCATGCGGTGTGGCGTATTCACGAGGCCGTACGGCGATTTGGCAGAAACCGGCAATCGGTTTCCCGTTTTTCCGAAAGCTTGCCGCCGTGGTTCCTCTCGACAGGATCCGGCGCCTCTACGCCTGCTCCCCTATATCCGCTAGTCGGACAGGCGCACATGACCTCAGTTTTCCGTCACATTCTCGGACGCCACCAGCGCTCGCCCCTCTGGAACGACCGTGCGCCCGTGCGCGACGAGCTGTTCGGTATCGAACGGCTGGAACACCACGCCCGTAGCCTGGCCGCGGCCCAGCCCGTCACCGACACCCCGCCCGCCGTCATGCCACTGCACGCGCGGCTGAACGACAACGCGGCGGTACTGCTGGCAGCTTACCGCGCCAGCGCCGCGGAGCTGGAAAGTGGGCGCAGCGTGGTGCCCGCCGCAGAATGGTTGCTGGACAACTATCACCTGGTCGAAGCGCAGATCCGCGAGATTCGTGACGATTTGCCACCGGGCTTCTACCGCCAGTTACCGAAGTTGGCCGAAGGCCCCTTCACCGGTTATCCGCGCGTGTTCGGCATCGCCTGGGCGTTCGTCGCCCATACCGACAGCCATTTCGATCCTGAGACGCTGCGCCGCTTCATCAGCGCCTACCAGCAGGTCCAGCCGCTGAGCATCGGTGAGTTGTGGGCGGTGGCGATCACCCTGCGCATCGTACTGATCGAGAATCTGCGGCGCCTGAGCGACCAGATCACCGACGGACGTGCTACCCGTGCTGCGGCCGATGACATGGCCAGCCGGCTGCTGTCGGCCGTCTCTGCGAAAAAAGCGCTGGAGGACGAAATCGCCTCGCGTGGCAGCGCGCCGATGTCCGAAGTGTTCGCGGCGGAGCTGGCCAAACGGCTACGCGACCAGGACCCGAATACCACACCTGCTCTGGGTTGGCTGGAAGAGTTACTGGGTCAGCAGGACAGCTCCATCGATCAGGTGGTGCAGCATTCGCAGCAACGCCAGGGCGCGTCCAACGTCAGTGTGCGCAATGTGATGACCAGCATGCGGCTGATCTCGGATATTGACTGGACTGAACTGTTCGAGAGCGTCAGCCTGGTCGACGCGCGACTGCGTGCCAGCAGCGCCTTCGCCATCATGGACTTCCCTACTCGCAACCTGTACCGCAGCGCCATCGAACAACTGGCGCGCGGCTCCAGCGCGACCGAGCTGGACGTCGCCAGCGCCGCACTCAGCGCTGCAGCGGCTGCCCCCACGCACGATCTCGCGCAGGACGAGCGCGTGGGCGATCCGGGCTATCACCTGATCGGCGAGGGCCGCCTGGCCCTAGAACGCAGCATCGGTTTTAGCCCGCCGCTGGGATTGCGCCTGAGCCGATTCCATATTCAGCTCGGGATCGTCGGCTATGTCGGCTCGATTCTGCTGGTGACCGCGCTGCTGCTGTCGGTCGGCCTCCAAGCGCTGACCAGCGTCGGCGTTGGTGCCGGATGGCTCGCACTACTGGCCGTGGTCGCATTCCTGCCGATTACCGATGTGGCCACCACGCTGGTCAACCGCGTGGTGACCTGGCGCTTCGGTGCCATGACCCTGCCCGGCCTGGACCTGACCACCGGCGTGCCGCAATCGCTACGCACCCTGGTCGCCGTGCCCACCTTGCTCACCAATGAAGCGGACCTGCTGGAACAGATCGAGCGTATCGAAGTGCATCACCTGGCGGGCGCTGGTGGTGACCTCACCTTCGCGCTGCTGACCGATGGGCTGGATGCCGAATCGGAAACCATGCCTGGCGATGCGCATCTGCTCGCCGTCGCCGTTGGCGCCATTGCCGCCCTCAACGAACGTTATGGCCCGGCACCTGGCGGCAGCCGATTCCTGATTCTGCACCGCCGGCGCCAGTTCAATCCCAGCGAGGGACGCTGGATGGGCTGGGAGCGCAAGCGCGGCAAGCTGCATGAGCTGAACCAGCTGCTGCGCGGCGCCACCGACACCAGCTATATGCCGTTGGCCGGTTGCACACAGCAAGTGCCCGCCGATGTGCGCTACGTGATCACGTTGGACGCCGACACCCGGCTGCCGCGCGATGCCGCCATGCGCCTGATCGGCAAGATGGCGCATCCGCTCAACCGACCGCGCTTCAGCGTGCCCGAACAACGCGTGGTCAACGGTTACGCGATCCTCCAGCCGAGGGTCACCCCGTCGCTGCCGGTGGGTCGTGAAGGCTCGTTCTATCAGCGCGTATTCTCCAGCCCTGGTGGTATGGACCCCTACGCCGCGGCTGTCTCTGATGTCTATCAGGACCTGTTCGGTGAAGGCTCCTACACCGGCAAGGGCATCTATGACATCGATGCGTTCGAGGCGGCACTCGCCGGTCGGGTACCGGAAAACACGATGCTCAGCCACGACCTGTTCGAGGGCGTCTTTGCTCGTGCAGGGCTGGCAACGGATGTGGAGGTGGTCGAGGAGTTTCCGTCGCGCTATGACGTCTCCGGTAAGCGTCAGCACCGCTGGACCCGTGGCGACTGGCAGCTATTGCCGTGGATATTCGGCGCCCGCAGCGGCACCCAGGCGCTGCCGGATATTGGCCGCTTCAAGATGCTCGACAACCTGCGCCGTTCATTGGTCGCACCGCTCACCCTGCTCGCATTGACGCTGTGCTGGCTGCTGCCTCTCCCGGCCGCGCTCGTCGGCACCTTGCTCATACTCGCGACGATGGCCATTCCCGCCGTACTGCCGATTTGCTTTGCGCTGCTGCCCGCCCGCAGCGGCATTTGCATGCAAAGCCACCTGCGAAGGCTGCGCGACGACCTGCGCCTGGCTGCTTCGCAAACCGGGTTGAACCTGGTCTTTTTGCCGGACCAGGCCTGGCGCATGGTCGACGCCATCGTGCGGACGCTGTCTCGCCTATCGAGCCGACGCAATCTGCTGGAATGGACCACTGCCGCCCAATCGGCCATCAGCCCGCGCCTGAAGCTCAGCGGTTTCTATCGCGGCATGGCCGGCGGCACGGCCTTGGGCGTTGGCGCTGCGCTCTTCGCGCTGCTGATCGCTCCCGGCTCCTGGCCCGTAGTGCTGCCCTTCGCCCTGCTCTGGCTGGGCGCACCCGCCATCGCCCTGTGGGCCAGCCGCTCACCGCGCATCGCGCCCCGGCAGACGCTCGCCGAACCGGACGCCGAGGAGCTGCGCCTGATCGCTCGACGCACCTGGCGCTTCTTCGAAACCTTCGTCACGCCGGCCGACAACATGCTGCCGCCGGACAATTTCCAGGAAGACCCCAAGCCGGTCGTCGCCCGCCGGACCTCGCCCACCAACATGGGCCTTTACCTGCTCTCGGCCATCACCGCGCGTGACTTCGGCTGGGCCGGCACCCTGCAGACCCTCGACCGTCTCGAAGCAACGCTGGACAGCATGAGCCGTCTGCAGCGCCATCGCGGCCACTTTTTCAACTGGTACGCCACCGAAGACATGCGGGCGCTAGAGCCGCCTTATGTATCGGCCGTGGACAGCGGCAACCTTGCCGGCCACCTGATCGCGCTCGCCAATGCCTGCGAGGAATGGCTCGACGCACCCACCGCGCCGAATGCGCGCGCTGGCCTACAGGACACCTTGGCACTGATTCGCCAGGCTATGACCGCGCTGCCGTCCGCCAGTGGCGAGCGTGGCCGTCCGCTGTCCGAGCTGATCGACGAGATCAGCGCGCAGCTCGGCGAGGAGCAGGCGCTCGATACGCTGTCCGCGACGCTCCAGCAACGGGCCGAAAAGGCCGCTCGCCTGGGCCTGGAACTCTGCCCACCGGGTGAAGACGACGAGTCGTCCGACCTGCGATTCTGGATCGACGCATTGGGCCAGACCCTGGCCGAGCACGCTCGCGACCGCCAGCTACAAGGCGAAACGCTGAGCGATACGCAGGCGCGCCTGCGTGAGCTTTCTCGCAGCACCCGGCAGATGGCCCTGGAAATGGACTTCGCCTTTCTGCTCGACCCCGAGCGCAAGCTGCTCTCGATTGGCTATGGGCTGGCCGAGAACAGCCTCGACCCCAGTTGCTACGACCTGCTGGCTTCCGAAGCGCGTCTGGCCAGCCTGTTCGCCATCGCCAAAGGCGACGTGACCACGCGCCACTGGTTCCGCCTGGGCCGCACCGCGACCCCGCTGGGCAACGGCTCGGCCCTGATCTCCTGGTCGGGCTCGATGTTCGAATACCTGATGCCTTCGCTGGTCATGCGCGCGCCGGCTGGCAGTCTGCTGGAGCAGACCAACAATCTGGTGGTGCAGCGTCAGCAAGGCTATGGCAACGACCGCAACGTCCCTTGGGGCGTATCGGAGTCGGCCTATCACGCCCGCGACATGGAATTTACCTACCAGTATTCCAACTTCGGCGTGCCGGGCCTCGGCCTCAAGCGCGGGCTGGCGGAGAACCTGGTCATCGCGCCCTACGCCACCGGCCTTGCCACCATGGTCGATGCGCCGGGCGCGCAAGCGAACTTCCGCCGCATGGCAGCGATGGGCGCAGTCGGCCGCTACGGTTTCTACGAGGCACTGGACTTCACCCCGGCGCGACTGCCGGACGGCCAATCGTTCGTCATCGTGCGCAACTACATGGCTCACCATCAGGGCATGACCATCGTCGCCATCGCCAACACCCTGCTGGACGGGCCGATGCGCGCCCGCTTCCATCGCGAGCCGATGATCCAGGCCTGTGAACTGCTCCTGCAGGAGCGCATGCCGCGTGACGTGGCCATCGCCCATCCGCGCGCCGAAGAAGTGAAGATCCGTGCTGTCGAGGGCAGCGGCGATCCGCAAGCCCTGCGCCGGCTCAACGCGGCCGCCGCCGGGGCCGCCCCTGTCACCCACCTGCTCAGCAACGGCCGTTACGCCGTGATGATCACCGCCGCCGGCGCAGGTTACAGCCGCTGGCGCGATATCGCGGTGACCCGCTGGCGTGAAGATGCCAGCCGTGATGACTACGGCTCGTTCATCTTCCTCCGTGATACGGCAGACGGCCGCGTCTGGCCGGCGGGCGGGCAGCCCTTCGGCAGCGATGCTCTGAGCCATGAGGTGATATTTGGCGAGGATCGGGCCGAGTTCATTCGTCACGACAAGGACCTGTCCACCACCCTGGATGTTCTGGTGTCCGGTGAGGATGACGGCGAAGTACGCCGCGTCTCGCTCGCCAACAGCGGCCCTGACGCTCGCGAGATCGAGCTAACCTCCTACAGCGAAGTGGTGCTTACGACGCCATCCACCGACAACGCGCACCCGGCCTTTGCCAAGCTCTTCGTAGTCACCGAATACCTGCCCGAGTTCGGCGCGCTGCTGGCCACTCGACGCCTGCGCAGCGAGGGCGAGCGCCCGATCTGGGCGGCGCATTTCGCGGTGGCTGAAGGCGAAGTCGTAGCCGATCCGCAGTATGAAACCGACCGTGCCCGTTTCATTGGCCAGCGGCCAAGCGTTGCCGCCGCTGCGGTCGTTGCCGAAGGGCTGGCACTATCGAATACGGTGGGCACGGTCCTCGACCCGATCTTCGCGCTCAAGTACCGGGTCAAGGTCGCACCGGGCAAAGTCGCCCGTGTGGCGTTCTGGACCCTGATCGCCGGCTCACGAGACGAGCTGCTGAACCTGATCGAGAAACACCACGACCGCAGCGCTTATGACCGCGCCAAGACCCTGGCCTGGACCCAGGCGCAGGTACAGCTGAGGCACCTGGACATCAAGCCGGCCGAAGCCGCCGATTTCCAGCGCCTGGCCGCCCCCATTCTCTATGCCGATCCGCAGTTCCGCGCGCCCTCGGCGGCGATTATCCAGGGCGCCGGCGCACAGTCCGGCCTCTGGCCGCACGCGATCTCCGGTGACCTGCCCATTGTCCTGCTGCGCATCGACGACGTTCAGGACATCGCCCAGGTACGTCAGCTGCTACGCGCCCACGAATACTGGCGCATGAAGCGCCTGGCGGTGGATCTGGTGATCCTCAACGAGCACGCCAGTTCCTACCTGCAGGACTTGCAGATCGCTATCGAAACCGCCGTGCGCAGCAGCCAGTCGCGCCCGCGTTTTGGTGCCGAACTTGCTCAAGGCACGGTGTACATGCTGCGCGCCGACCTGCTGAGCACCGAGGCGCGCGCCCTGTTGCGCAGCGTGGCTCGTCTATCGCTGATCGCTCGCCGCGGTCCGATCGCCAATCAGCTGACCAACCAACTGGTTGCGTCTCAGGCACCGGTCATGCCGCCACGTCTTGCCGACCGGCGATCGACTGGAATGACGACGTCAGCTGCCGCACGTTCCTCGGCCGCCGAGATTTCCCAGCACCTCGAATGCTTCAACGGGCTGGGCGGTTTCGACAAGGATGGCCGCGAATACGTGACCCTGCTGGAAGCGGACGCCAACACGCCCGCGCCTTGGATTAACGTAATTGCCAACCCGCAGTTCGGCTTCCAGGTTTCAGCGCAAGGCAGCGGTTACACCTGGGCTGAAAACAGCCGTGAAAACCAACTCACGCCCTGGTCCAACGACCCGGTTACCGACCCCTGCGGCGAAGCCTTTTACGTCCACGATGAGGACAGCGGCGCGCTATTCAGCCCCACCGCACAGCCGATCCGTGATGGCGGGCTCTACATTGCGCGGCACGGGCACGGCTACAGTCGCTTCGAACACCAGGCCGACGGCATCGCCATGGACCTGCTCGAATATGTACCGCTGGCCGACCCCATCAAGATTTCCCGGCTGACCTTGCGCAACCTCTCGGCCGTACCGCGCAGGCTGTCGGTTACCCGCTACAGCGAATGGGTGCTCGGCACGGCACGCGGCGCCAATGCGCCTTACATCATCACCGAACGCGATGAAAGCCTCGGCATGCTGCTGGCGCGCAATCCCTGGAGCAGCGCCTTCCCCGGCCGCGTGGCCTTTGCCGACCTTGGCGGTAGGCAAACCGGCTGGACCGCCAATCGCCGCGAATTCCTCGGCCGCAACAGCGGCCCCGCTACGCCAGCGGCGCTTCTCGCGGGTGCGCCGCTGTCGGGTATCACAGGCGCCGGCATGGACCCATGCTCGGCCTTGCAGACAAGCATCGAACTGGCTGCCGGTGAGAGCATCGAGATCGTCGCCTTTATCGGCCAATGTCCGTCGGCAGGGGCTGCGCGGGCACTGGTCGAGCGTTATCGCCAAGCGGATCTTGATGCGGTGCTGCTGGAAGTCACCGAGCACTGGCGTACCGCCCTGGGCGCGATACAGGTGAAAACGCCCGACCGCACGATGGACATCATGCTCAACGGCTGGCTGCTGTATCAGACCCTCGCCTGCCGCATCTGGGCGCGCTCGGCGTTCTACCAGGCCAGCGGCGCTTATGGCTTCCGCGACCAGTTGCAGGACGGCATGGCACTGACCTTCTCGCGGCCTGAGGCTACTCGCAGCCACATTCTGCGCGCGGCCAGCCGCCAATTCGCCGAGGGGGACGTACAGCATTGGTGGCTGCCGCACTCCGGTCAGGGCGTGCGTACGCGCATCTCCGATGACCGTGTCTGGCTGTCGTTCGCCACGGCGACCTATATTCAAGTTTCCGGCGACGCGGCGATCCTCGACGAGCCGGTGACCTTTCTCGAAGGGCCGCTGCTCAAGCCCGGCGAACACGACGCCTTCTTCCAACCGATGATGGCCGGCGATGCCGCGCCGCTGTTCGAGCACTGCGCGCGTGGCCTGGATCAGTGCCTGGAACTGCACGGCGAACTCGGCCTGCCGCTGATTGGCGGCGGTGACTGGAACGACGGCATGAACCGCGTTGGCGAACACGGCAAGGGCGAAAGCGTCTGGCTCGGCTGGCTGCTCCTGCGCACCATCGAGCTCTTCGCGCCGCTGGCCGATCAGCGAGGCACCGTGGCGGACGCGCAACGCGCCGAGCGCTGGCGTGAACACGCCGTGGCGCTCACCGATTCGCTGGAAGAAAAGGCCTGGGATGGCGAATGGTATCGCCGCGCAACCTTTGACGACGGCACCTGGCTGGGTTCCAAAGACAGCGACGAGTGCCGCATCGACTCCATTGCCCAGTCCTGGGCAGTGTTGTCAGGCGCGGCAGACCCCGCCCGTGCAAAGCAGGCCATGGCTTCGGTGCGCAAGCACCTGATCCGCGAGGACGACGGGCTGGCGCTGCTGTTCACCCCGCCATTCGACAAGACGGAGAAGGAGCCCGGCTACATCAAGGGTTACCCGGCCGGCCTGCGCGAAAACGGCGGGCAATACAGCCATGCCGCAATGTGGGCCATGCTCGCTTTTGCCAAGCTGGGTGATGGCGATGCAGCGTGCCGGATGTTCAAGTTGCTCAACCCGATCAATCACTCGCTGACACCCGAAGAAAGCCGACGCTACAAGGTTGAACCCTATGTAGTGGCTGCAGACGTCTACGGCGTTGCTCCGCACAACGGCCGCGGCGGCTGGACCTGGTACACCGGTGCGGCCGGCTGGATGCACCGCGCGGGCGTCGAAGGCATCCTCGGTATTCGTCGTGAAGGAGAATGGTTGATCGTCGACCCGTGCATCAGCAGTCAGTGGCCCGGCTTCGAAGCCACTATCACCCTGGGTGAAACCCGCTACGCCATTCGGGTGGAAAACCCAGCCCAGGCCAATAACGGCATCAAGACGGCCCTATTGGATGAGCAGGCACTCGACTGTGCCGACGGGTATGTACGGCTTGCGCTGGATGGGGAGCGGCATCAGGTGGTGTTAACCCTGTAGAACGCAAGGAATGTACCGGACTCGATGCTTCCCCTGATCCTCACCCGATAAATGTAGAAATCATCGGGCGGGGGTCGGCCGAGCCGCAAGGTATTGGTGCCGAGCACGGAGTAACGCTTGGAGGGACGTGTCAGAGGAGCGTAACGGCCGGATAGTTTCGCTTCATCGGCAACGTGCAGCTCGATCGTCTGCAAGCTGGCTTTACCGAGAAGTGGGCAATAAGCCCTGGAAGGGATCGGCTCGCAACCAAACGATGCGACAAGCTATCTGATACTTCCCAACTCTGCTGCTCACCCGGGGCGGCAAGCAGCAAGGTCTACGTAAGTCCTGCCTGGCCGACGTTGGAGCCGCCAGACAGGACTTGTCGTTTACCAGTTATAGCTGACCTTGGCCGTGATCTCGCGGCCAGGGTTGTAGTAATCCGCAGTGCCAGAGCCGACTACGTGCTGCTCATCCAGCAGGTTGCTGACGTTGATGGCTAGATCGGTGTCTCTGTAGATCTGGTAGTTAAAGGCTGCGTCGAAAAGCGTGGTTGCGTCGCTCTTGGCGGTATTAGCCAGATCGAAGTAATAAGCCCCGACGTAACGAGCTCCCAGGCCAACGCTCATATCCGTTCCCGGCAAGCTGTAGTAGCTCCACAGTGACGCGGTATGCTTCGGCGCAACATCGAACTCATTGCCCTCTCGCGTTACGTCGATGTCGCGGATCACCTCCGACTCCAGATAGGAATAGGCGCCCACCAGACTGAGGTTGCTAGTGATCTCAGCCTTGGCTTCCAGATCTAAACCACGCGTCCGCGTTTCGCCAATGGCTTGCTGCTCGATAACTCCGCTGGGCAGCGTGACGGAGAAGGTGACATCGTCCTGGGTCAGGTCGTAGATCGCTGCAGTGAACAACGCGTTCATGCCCACGGGCGCATATTTAACGCCGAGCTCGTACTGTTTGCCGCGCTTGGGCGTAACGCCTACTTCTGGCGGTGCCACGGACTCCACCATGCTCACATAGGTGGAAACCTCGTCTGTGACCATGTAGGTCAGCGCACCGCGATAGGATGTTTCCGAAACGCTATCGCTCTTATCGAAGGCCGTTCCGAACAATGCGCCTTTGTCCGCCAGATCCATGGAATCGTTACGAACCCCGGCGCTGACGATAAAGCGCTCGTAAAAGGAGAGACTTTGCTGCAGGAACGCGGACTTGGTGGTGTATTCCTGATCGCTTGTGCGGTAGATCGAGAGGCTCGATGGAGCGCCACTACGCACCGGGTTTGCGATATTGATTGGCGCCGCGCTCCCATAGACAGAGGTTTCCTGGGTTGAGGCATCGCGATACTCGACCCCCATCAAGGTGCTGCTGTCGATGCTCTCGAAGCGGGCATCGTATTGCAGCATCATGTTGCCAATCAGCTCATCCGCCTCGCTGTCGGTGCCGAAGTAGTCGCGACCGACGGAAGTCCCTACCCGACGTGAAGGCGCATCGTTGATATAGACATAGCCGAAGTCATCGGTCAGCTCGCTGTAACGCAGGTTGCCGCGCAGCACGAAACCATTGTCGAAATCGTGCGTGACGGTGCTGGTGATACTGGAGCGCTCCGTTTCCTGGAAATTGAAGCCAGGCTCGCCATAGAAATCGCTGCGGTCGTATTCCCTGTCCAGCGGATAACCACCACTGTTCGGCGTGCTGTCACGCTTGAGGTGATCCAGGATAAGCGTGGCTGAGGTAAAGGCTGTCGGTGCCCAGGTCAGGCCGCCCATCAGAAACTTGTCATCGTCCTGGGAATGGTCGTACTCGCGATCGCTGTCCTGGATCTTGCCGGTCAGGCGGTAGGCTAGCGTCTGGTCCTCGTTCAACGAGTCACCGACATCGATACCGGTTTCAACATGATTGAAGGAACCGTAGGTCACATAGCCCTGGCCAAACTTATCGAAGCGCGGCTTTTTGCTGACGAAGTTAACGGAGCCGCCCGGATCAGCAGGCCCGAACAGCGTGGAGTTGGCGCCACGCAGAATCTCGATTCGCTCATAGGCGAAGGGCTCTTCGCGGACGCCGCGCATGGAGCCGAGGGTCAGCCCATCACGGTAAGTCGTGGCCTGGAAGCCGCGAATCTTGAAGTAGTCGTTGCGGTCATCCGTACCGTAAAAGTCGGTGATGACGCCCGGGGTGTATTGCAACACCTCTTCAGTGGTGCTGGCACTGCGCTGCTCGATTTCTTTCTGGGTGACTACCGAAACCGAAGCAGGCGTGTTGAGAATGCTGGTAGGAACCTTACCGCCAACCCACAGCTCCTGAGCAACGACCGTACTGGAGTCGTCACCCGCAGATGCATTGGCATTAACGATGATGGGCGCCAGGCGAAACGGCTCTTCAGCATCCGTGCGGGCCGACTCTTGGGCGCTAACGCTCAACGGAGCGGCTACCGCACAGCACAGAAACGCGGTGGTGGTGCGTCGCCAAGGTGTCTGCGCCTTGTAAAGCCCGGCCTTACTACCAGTCATGCTTGAGGTCCTCTGTATTTAGTGGGTGGCAGCCGCGTCTTCTGATTTTTGTTACATCAGGTCACATTGAGTCGCGAGCAACGGATAATAATCAATCGCGAATAAGATAAGTAATCATTTATTTAGCTAAACGAAAAACTTTCTCGTCCACATCACTAAACTGGTGGGTTCACTTGGTTAGGTAGCCTCCTCTCGCCGTAGCGCGAATCGCCGATTCAAAGGCGTTCATCATCGCAATCGATAGCTGGGACTCGATCACTCGCCCGGCGGCCAGTCCCAAATGGCCCGCAAGTCTTTACAATGCGCGGCTTCGATCTGCACCCGGTCCGCGCTCATGTCCTTGCCCCAACATCATCTCGAACTGCTCTCCCCTGCCCGGGACACGACCATTGCTCGCGAAGCCATCCTGCATGGCGCCGATGCGGTGTACATCGGCGGGCCGAGTTTTGGTGCGCGGCACAACGCCGAGAACAGCGTGGCGGACATTGCCGAGCTGGTGAAATTTGCGCATCTGTTCCACGCACGGGTATTCGTCACGATCAACACCATCCTCCATGACGACGAGTTGGAAGCGGCGCGGGCGCTGATCTGGCAGCTGTACGAGATTGGTGTCGATGCGCTGATCGTGCAGGACATGGGCGTGATGGAAATGGACATCCCGCCAATCGAGCTGCACGCCAGCACCCAGACCGACATCCGCACCCTGGAGCGCGCCAAATTCCTCGACAAGGCCGGGTTCTCACAGCTGGTGCTGGCCCGCGAGCTGAATCTGCAGGAAATCCGTGCGATCAGCGATGCCACCGATGCGACGATCGAGTTCTTCATCCACGGCGCGCTGTGCGTGGCGTTCTCCGGTCAGTGCAACATTTCCCATGCGCAAAACGGCCGCAGCGCCAACCGTGGCGATTGCTCTCAGGCCTGCCGCCTGCCCTACACGCTCAAGGATGACCAGGGCCGCGTCGTTGCCTTCGACAAGCATCTGCTGTCGATGAAGGACAACAACCAGAGCGCCAACCTGCGCGCGCTGGTCGACGCCGGCGTGCGCTCGTTCAAGATCGAGGGGCGCTACAAGGATGTGAGCTACGTGAAAAACATCACCGCTTACTACCGTCAGCGACTCGACGAGATTCTCGAAGACCGCACCGACCTTGCCCGCGCCTCCAGCGGCCGCACCGACCATTTCTTCGTACCGGACCCGGACAAGACCTTCCACCGCGGCAGCACCGATTACTTCGTGACCGACCGCAAGATCGACATTGGCGCCTTCGACTCGCCGACCTTCACCGGTCTCGCCGTGGGCGAAGTGCTCAAGGTTGGCAAGCACGACCTGACGGTGCAGACCCGTGAGCCGCTGTCCAATGGCGATGGTTTGAACGTGCTGATCAAGCGCGAAGTGGTGGGTTTTCGTGCCAGTGTGGTCGAGCCGCTTGGTCAGCTTGAAGAGGACGGTCAGTCGCTCTGGCAATACCGCGTGAAGCCTAACGAGATGCCCGACGCGATCCGCCAGCTACGTCCGAACCATCCGCTCAACCGCAACCTGGACCACAACTGGCAGAACGCGCTGCTCAAGACCTCCGCCGAGCGACGCATCGGCGTGCGTTGGGTGGCGAAGTTGCGGGCCGATGAACTCGAACTCCACGTCACCAGCGAAGAAGGCGCCTATGCCACGGTCTCGCTGGCGGGCCCCTTTGGCGAAGCGAAAAAGCCTGAACAGGTGCCCGCTCAGATCGCCGACTTGCTGAGCCAACTGGGCACCACGATTTACCATGCCGAAGAAGTGGACGTGGACGCACCGCAGGCCTTCTTCATCCCCAACTCGCAACTAAAGGCCCTGCGCCGCGAGGCCATTGACGCACTGACCGAAGCCCGCGAAGCGATTCGGCCGTTAGGCAGCCGCAAGGCCGTCAGCGTACCGCCGCCGGTCTACCCGGAAGCGCACCTGTCGTTCCTCTATAACGTCTACAACGAGAAAGCCCGCGCCTTCTACCACCGCTACGGTGTGCAACTGATCGATGCGGCCTACGAGGCTCACGAGGAAACCGGCGAAGTGCCGGTGATGATCACCAAGCACTGCCTGCGCTTCTCGTTCAATTTGTGCCCGAAACAGGCCAAGGGCGTGACCGGCGTGCGCACCAAGGTTGCGCCCATGCAGCTGGTGCACGGCGATGAGGTGCTGACCCTGAAGTTCGACTGCAAGCCCTGCGAGATGCACGTGATCGGCAAGATCAAGGGCAACATCCTCAACCTGCCGCAGCCGGGCAGCGCCAGCAGCGTGGTCGGCCACATCACCCCGGCCGATTTGATGAAGACCATTCGTAGCAAGCCGCACGCCTGAGATAGATAATCCGCGGCTGCCGACGTGCAGCCGTGGCAACTCTCCACTCAGTTAAACCTTGTGAGGCCGGTCCGCAGTCCGGTACGTTCGACATGCCCGCTCCAACTGACGGGCCAGAACAATAACCGCGGCCGCCCAGGCATGCCCTTGCAAGGAAACACCATGAGATCTCTGATTGCGGCTGGCATCTTGCTGGCCAGCGGCGCGGCCTTCGCCGCGCCCTCCTCCTCGGTGCTTGATGAAGCCCAACAGCGCGGTACGCTGAAGGTCTGCACGACTGGCGACTACAAGCCCTACACCTTTCTGCGCGACGACAAGAGTTACGAGGGCATCGACATCGCACTCGCTGAGTCGCTGGCGAAGTCCCTGGGCGTCAAGATCGAGTGGGTACCGACCACCTGGAAGACGTTAATGCCAGATTTCCTCGCTCAATGCGACATGGCCGTGGGCGGCGTCTCCATTTCACTCGAGCGGCAAAAGCAGGCCTTCTTCAGCAATCCGATCACCGTGGACGGCAAGATCCCCTTCGTCCGCTGTGATGAGGTCGAGAAGTACCAGACCATCGAGCAGCTCAACCAGCCCTCGGTGCGCCTGATCGAGCCGCCAGGCGGCACCAACGAAGCCTTCGTGCGTCGCGAGCTGCCCAAGGCGCAGCTGGAGCTGTTCCACGACAACACCGTGATCTTCAAATCCGTCGCCGATAACAAGGCCGACGTGATGATCACCGACTCGTCGGAGGCGCAGTATCAACAGCGCAACTACCCGACTCTGTGTGCGGTTAACCCCGACAAACCCCTGCAGTACAGCGAAAAGGCCTTCCTGCTGCCGCGCGGTGATGTGGCATTCAAGGCCTACGTCGATCAGTGGCTGCACCTGACCAAGGCCACTGGAGAATACCAACGCATCGCTGACGCCTGGTTGGCCAAACCGAGCGAGTAAGCGCGCCGGGGCGGACCCGAGCGATCGGGTCCGCTATGCGGTACGCCACTCGGATTGCACCATCCCCTGCGCGCGAGCGCTGATCACTGAAGCACGATTGACCTCGAAAACTTACTGGCACCGGTACACTCTTAGTGGCACCGCGCCTTGCCGTTCCGTACGGCGCTGCCCGAATTCCTCATGACGAAGACAAGGATCGACGATGCTCATCAGGCCAGCCGTTTGGTTGTTCACCCTGCTCACGGTCGTAGCACTTGCAGGCTGTACCACTCCGCGACCGAAGCCCCCCTCATCGCAGGAGGCGCCCACCGAGACGGGCGCACTGATCGGTTCAGGCAAGGCCTCGTATTACGGCAACCAGCACCACAACAAACTGACCGCCAGCGGCGAGCGCTTCGACCAAAATGGGCTGACAGCGGCTCATCGCACGCTGCCGTTCGGCACTCGGGTCCGGGTCACCAACACCCGTAACGGCCAAAGCGTCGTGGTGCGTATTAACGACCGCGGGCCGTTCGTCCGAGGGCGGATTATCGACCTGTCGAAAGCGGCGTTTGAGCGCATCGCCAGCACTCGCGCCGGCGTAATCCGGGTGCGCTTGGAGCGGGTCGACTGACGCACGCGCACCGAACGACGTTGGTCATCAAGTATGGAAGTGGCGTGCCGATAGAGAGGTACGTCCTCTCAGCTTCCGGTGCTTTCATGTTCAACAGCCACCTCAAAAAACAAGTCGAAGACCAGGCTGTAGAACTGTCGCTGCTCCGGCAGCTTCGCGATCAAATGAACGCAACGATGCTGTCGATCACCCTCGACACCGAGTTTCGAATGGTGGTCGTCAACCAGAAATTCGCGCAGACGCTCGGCTACAAGGTCGAGCAACTGCTAGGCCGCGCCATGGCGGATATCGTCCCGGCCTATGTAAAAAGCCTGCCCTGCTTTCATAATTTCCGAGCGGCTGTGTCCAAGCTCGAACCCGTCAGCGACGACTACCGTTTTCTGCGCACCGACGGCAGCCTTGCCTGGCTGCACATCGATTGGTATCCGATCCTGAACGCCCAAGGCAAGTTGCTGCACATGAGCGGGTACGCCCGTGAAGTGACGAAAGAGCTGCAGCTGGCAAAGGAGAACGAAGCGTTCATCAACGCGCTGCTGCGTTCTACCGCGGTCATTCAGTTCAATCTGGACGGCACGATAGTTTCGGCCAACGACCAGTTCCTGCAAGGCATGGGCTATTCGCTCAAGCAGATCGTGGGCAAGCACCACAGCATGTTCTGCACCCCGGAAGAAGCGTCTTCCCAGCAGTACAAGACCTTCTGGCAAACGCTAAATCGCGGCGAATTCGTTGCGAACCGCTTCAAGCGCATCGACAGCATGGGCCGGGACGTCTGGCTGGAAGCGACTTACAACCCCGTCTATGACACCGAAGGCAAGCTGTGCAAAGTGGTCAAGTTCGCCAGTGTGGTCAGCGATCAGGTCGCACGTGAGGAAGAGGTCCGGGAGGCGGCGAGCATCGCCTATGACGTGTCGCGCAAGACCGACACCAGCGCCGAGCGCGGCGCCGTGGTGGTCAAGGATACGGTTGCGACCATGAAACGCATCGCCGAGGAGGTCGAATCGGCCACTCAGGGTATCGAGGCGCTGGGCCAGCAATCGCACCTGATCAGCTCCATCGTCCAGACCATTGGCGGCATCGCTGCACAAACCAACCTGCTCGCACTCAACGCTGCCATCGAAGCCGCACGCGCCGGCGAACAGGGTCGCGGGTTTGCTGTAGTCGCAGACGAAGTTCGCCAACTAGCCGGCCGCACCAGCGCCGCTACCGAGGAGATCGTCAGTGTGGTGCAGAAGAACCAGGCGCTGGTCGACGAAGCCGTACGGGAAATGGCCAACAGCCGCGAGCAAGCAGCTCAAGGGCTGTCGCTGGCCAACCAGGCGGGTGAGGTCATTGTCGAAATCCAGGACGGTGCCAAACAGGTCGTTAGCGCGGTGGGTCGCTTCGCCAACGAACTGCATTGACGGGATGGCTGGCTACGGTACGCCAGCCCCCATCATTGACGGCTGATACCGGAACCGACGTCGCCAGGGATTTCGTCAACGGAGCACCCAGCTCCTCGGCCAAGCCTAACCCGCGCAGCAACGAGGGGTCACTGACCTGCTGCCCCCTGCCCCAGCGCGTCAGAGCGCGGCGCTGCCCACCGGCCTGGCGAAGCGATAGGTCGCAAAGCAGCACAGCACGACGCCGCTGACCGCCAACAGGCCGCCAACGATGCCAACATCGCTAAGGCCGAGATGAGCGGTGACCAGGCTGCCCAGCAGCGCACCGCCACCAATGCCGATGTTGTAGATGCCCGAGAACATGGCCATGGCGACATCAGTTGCGTCGGAAGCCAGGTTCAAGACCTTGGTTTGCAACGCCAGACCAAAGCACATCCCGGCAATCCCCCAGACAACGACCAACATGCCCAGCAACGAGCTGTCGCGTGCCGCCGGCAGCAACAGCAGCAAGCAGGTCGCCATGACCGAGATCGCCGCGATCATGAAGCCCTTGGGATAGCGCCCGCTGTAGCGGCTGAAGAGGAAGGAGCCGAGGATGCCGGCACCACCGAACAGCAGCAGCAACACGGTGGTCATGTCCCCGCTCAAATGCGCGATGGTCTGCGCGAAGGGCTCGATGTAGGTGTAGGCCGTGAACTGGGCGGTAATCACCAACGCCGTCAGCACGTAGGTCGCCACCAGCGCCGGACGCTTGAACAGCACCGGCAGGCTGCGCAGCGAGCCGGAATTCTGGCTTGGCAGCAGCGGCAAGGTCCGCGCGAGAACCAGCACAACCAGCGCGGCGACCCCGGCAATCGCCAGAAAGGTGGTGCGCCAACCCAGCGCCTCGCCGACCACACGGCCCAGCGGAATGCCGAGCACCATGGCCAGTGCGCTGCCGGTAGCCAGCAGCCCCAGCGCCTGCGCCTGTTTGCCAGCCGGGGCGACGCGCACGGCCAGCGAGGCGGTAATCGACCAGAACACCGCGTGGGACAGCGCGATGCCGATGCGGCTGATCATCAGCATGCCGAAACTCGACGCCACGCTGGACACCAGATGGCTACCGACAAAAACCGCGAAGACGAACATCAGCAAGGTGCGACGCTCGATGTTGCGCGTCATCAGCATCATCGGCAGTGACATAAGGGCCACCACCCAAGCGTAGATGGTCAACATCAGCCCGACCTGAGACGGCGGCATATCGAACGAACGGCCAATGTCGCTAAGCAAGGCGACCGGGACGAATTCCGTCGTGTTGAAAATAAAAGCGGCCAGGGCCAACGCGATAACGCTGAGCCAACTCCCGCCGTGGGAGCTTTGCGATTCGTTCATGTGGGCGACGTCTGAAAACTGCTGTTCACTCGGCAACCGCAACGCGCCAGGACGGCACAGTGCAGTGTGACGAAGAAGGTGTAAGGGATGGCCGTTCCATCACCTGCCACAACGCAGATCGCCCGCGGCGCAGGTAATGCACGCAGGATGGCAGCGTAAGCGTTGGAGGTGCGAAGAGGGACAGCTGGAGCGGCGCGGATTCTACGCCTGCAGTCGGTCGATGTCAGGCCGGAAAAGTATCTGGCGACCGGTGGCAGACCTGCAGCGCACCTGCAGCGAACTGTCCGCACCGGTACGACATGGACAAGTCGCGGATCACGCTGCTGTAGGAGCCAGCTTGCTGGCGATCCGCGCCTGCGCGGTGCCGAAAAGATCGCCAGCAAGCTGGCTCCTACAGGGGACAACGCCAGCAAGGTAGTCGTGGCGCTGCGAGGTGCGGAATCCTGCAGTCAGTCGCGGCCAGGCCGAGCAGGCATCTCGCGACCGATGGCAGACCCGCCCCGTCCCTGTAGCGAATTGCGCGAACCCCTACGACATCACGCTTTTGTAGGAGCCAGCTTGCTGGCGATCCGCACCTGCGCGGTGGTGAAAAGATCGCCAGCAAGCTGGCTCCTACACGGGACAACGCCAGCGAAGGTAGTCGTGGCGCTGCGAGGTGCGGAATCCTGCAGTCGGTCGCTGTTAGGCCGAGCAGGCATCTCGCGACCGATAACAGACCTGCAGCACCGTACCTGTAGCGAACTGCGCGAACCCTTACGACATCACGCTGTTGTAGGAGCCAGCTTGCTGGCGATCCACGCCTCTTCGGTGTCGAAAAGATCGCCAGCAAGCTGGCTCCTACAGGGGCAACGCCAGCGAAGGTAGTCGTGGCGCTGCGTGCGGATTTCTGCAGTCGGTCGCTGTTAGGCCGAGCAGGCATCTCGCGACCGGTGGCAGACCTGCCCCGTACCTGTAGCGAACTGCGCGAACCCTTACGACATCACGCTTTTGTAGGAGCCAGCTTGCTGGCGATCCACGCCTCTTCGGTGTCGAAAAGATCGCCAGCAAGCTGGCTCCTACAGGGGGCAACGCCAGCGAAGGTAGTCGTGGCGCTGCTAGGGGCGTTCAGGCGTGAGCGTTATCGATTGAAGTAAGCGCGGGCGCGCTCGACCTCGGCAGCCGTCGGCTTGTAGCTGGTCCACTGATCCTGCTCTTTCTTCCTGTAGCGAATCACGCCTTGCGCCACGTCGAACTCGTAGAACGGATAGACCTCGCGCAGGTTGTAGAACGCGGCCGGCGCGAAGAACAGGATGTCAGCGACAAGATAGCCACTGTTGAACTTGAGCGGGACGATCCCGTACATCGGTTCCATGCCGTCCTGCGTAGCGCGGAAGCGGTACTGACCGAAGCTGGTTGCCTTGTAGGTCTTGTTTACGGGGTTCTTTAGTACCAGCGAAGCATCGTCGTTGATCTTGACCGCGAGGCTCGGGTCGCTGGAGCGCAGCGAAGTGGTGGCAGTACAGGCGGACAACAGCGCAGCGAGCAGCGGCAGTGCCAGAAGTTGCTTGGTTTTCATGGTCATTCCCTTGCAGATGGTAGGCGTGAACGGCCATAACATCCCTACGCTGGGGGTGCTGCGGCCGTCCGTGGCGGGCGGCACTATAGGCCAGCGCAAATACATGGCCAAGCGCCATCTAGCGATACAGCGCCTCTCCCGATCATCGGTCACCACCGTACGCCCACTCGGCACTCTGCCGAAACTTTCCCGCCAGGCACCGGCCGTACGTACAGAACCCACTTTCATGTCTGGAGTACCTATGGCTTATCCGAAGATCCACGCACAGAAACAGGACCGCTTGCCCGGTCTGGAACGCGAGCTGCAGCCACCGGCCGAGTTCATTCGCGACAGTTACAAGGGCAGCGGAAAGCTCGCTGGCAAGGTCGCGCTGGTCAGCGGTGGCGACAGTGGCATCGGCCGCGCGGCAGCGGTGCACTTCGCCCGAGAAGGCGCCGACGTAGCGATCATGTACCTCGATGAGCATCAGGATGCCGAAGACGCCAAGCGCATGATCGAAGCCGAGGGGCAGCGCTGCCTGCTGCTGCCAGGCGACATCCGCGACAGCAGCCACTGCAACGACGCGGTGGAGCAAACGGTAAAGACGTTCGGCCAATTGGACGTGCTAGTGAACAATGCCGGACGCCAGGAGGTCCAGACGCGGCTCGAGGACATCAGCGATGAGCAGTGGGAGAAGACCTTCGCCACCAACATTCATGGCTACTTCTATCTCACCCGTGCTGCACTGCCCCACCTCAAGGCTGGCGCCTCGATCATCAACACTACGTCGATCAATTCCTTTATCGGCAACCCGATGCTGGTCGATTACACCTCGACCAAGGGCGCCATCGACGGCTTCACACGCGCCCTGTCGCAGCAGCTGATCGAGCGCGACATTCGCGTCAACCAGATCGCCCCTGGCCCGATCTGGACGCCGCTACAACCGCCATCGCTGGGCAAGCACGACCCGGAACTGCTCGAAGACTTCGGCAGCCAGATGCCCATGGGACGCTGCGGCCAGCCATCCGAGCTAGGCCCGGCCTACGTCTATCTGGCATGCGAGGACTCGTCCTATGTCAGCGGCCAGACGATCCACATCAACGGCGGCAAGGTGGTGAATGGCTGAGCCGGCCATATGCCCATCGGGCCGCGCCAGTTGCCGGCGCGGCCCGCTCAGGTACCCGGCGTCCGAATCATTGGGTAATGACCCGCTACGGAACCATCCACCTGGCTCACCCGCCCAACAATCAGGACGGCACGCACTCACCTGACCGGTCGAGACGCTCGCCGCATATATGAACCGCAGCCTGGTCTGCATACCCAAGGTGAAGTCATGCCCCAGATCCTCTTAGCGGCGTTTGATCGTTACGCCCAAGCCGAGCAAGTCAAAACCGAGCTCCTGAGCAAAGGGATAACCAGCGACGCCATCCAGATTTCCGCATCCTTCAACCCGGACACTGTGGACAGCAGCCGCGTCGAGGTAATCGGCGAAGAGCCGAACGATGACGCCACGGTCGCCGAAAAGCTTGGCAGCTTCTTTCACAAGGTCTTCGGCAATGATTCCAGCCAGCATGCCGGCCGTTATCCGGAAGCCGCCCGGCGCGGCTCGACCATCGTGACCGTCACGCTGGATACCGATGATGAAGTCGCCATGGTCGAAGCGTTGATGGAGCGCAACGGCGCGATCGATATCGACGAGCGCAGCGCCAGCTGGGGTGAAGAGGAAGCGACCCCTGTCACCGCCAGCACCGAAACGTTGACCACTGGCTATCCCGATGCCACCTCACTCAGTGTCGACGAACGCGAACTGGACGGAACGGCCAGCGGAGATCGCGGCGCCGCCGAGGGCTCGATTCCCGGGCGTGCCGAGAACGACAAGGCCGGGCGGCGTGACAACACGGCTGGGCGTGTGCGGATCGTTCCGCGCTGAGATCATTTGCCGACCCGCGCAGGTCAGCCTCCATCTTTTTTGAATAGCGGCTGACCTGACGCAACCGACCGCAACCTCCGGTCGCATCACTGCGAGACAAACACCTCATCGAGCAGACTATTCATGGCCTGAAATGCGCGCTCGGCCACTTCCGGATTGAACTCGTTGCGCCCAGGCACGTTGGCGTAAGGGTCGGTGAAGGAATGCACGGCGTTGCCATAGATATTCATCTGCCAGTCGACATCGGTGGCTTTCATCTCGGCGATGAACGCATCGACCTGTTCTTTCGGCACCGCCGGGTCGTCGGCACCGTACAGCACCAACACTGGTGACTTGATCTGCTTGGCGTCGTCCGGGGTCGGCGTGTCGAGGTTGCCATGGAACGAGACAAAGGCGTCCAGATCGGAGCTGGACCGGGCCAACTCAAGCACTGCACCGCCGCCAAAGCAGAAACCGATCGCCGCCATCTTGCCGGTATCCAGCGCCACCACCTGCTGCGACCTGAACGCCTCGACCGCAGCCTGGGCCCGTTTGCGCATCAGCGGACGATCGCTGCGCACCGATGTAGCCGCTGCCTTGGCTTCGTCCGGATTGGATGGGCGCACCGCCTTGCCGTAGAGGTCGGCCATGAATACGACATACTTCTCCCCCGCCGCGCGTGCCGCCTTCTCGGCTGAACGCTCGGTGACGCCCAGCCAGTTGGGCACCATCAGCAAGCCGGGCCGCGGCGTGGTGACCGAATCGTCATAGACGAGCAGCCCCTCATAGGTTTCACCGGCGATCTCATAGGCATGTGGCTTGACCACCACCGCCGCTTCGGCGGCACCGACCATCCCGGCCAGCGCCAGGGCAATACACGTCTTGTTCATGGAGGCGTTCCTGCTCAGTGAGACGACTGTTCAACGGTAGCGGAAAACCCAGACCGTACCGGCTGGCCTTACCTTCAGACCATTTCGGTTTGTGTCGCCCTTTGCGAGCAGGGTCAAATCTGCTTGAGGCGATGCTGCAGTGCTAGCGCATTAGCGGTCGCCGCCCCGCTGGCGGTGTTGTCGAAAATGCACCAGCTGGCTGTGTCCGCTGGTTGCGTAGCGCTTCGCTCGGCCAGCCGATCGGTCAAGCAGTCGAGCCAATCATCACCATACGAAGAGGAGTAGATGCGCGGCGAGCCATGCAGACGGTAATAACCGAAGCCATCCCAACCGCCCGGCTCGGCCGCCGCCGGAAAAAGCGCCGGGTCAGCCGCGACCCGTGCTATTCGAGCGTCCTGCAGCACTGGCTCGGCATCGAGCCAGCTCGGATGGCGAGGCTCGATCGCCACCAGCCCGTCATAACGTGCTCTCAACGAGTCGATGAATGCACGGGCGACGCTCGGCTCGTAAACCAGCGAAGGTGGCAGCTGCACCAGCAGGCAGCCTAGCTTGTCAGCCAAATGGCCGCACTCGTGCAGAAACTCTTCGATCAGTTGATCGCAGCCATTCAGCCGTCGTTCATGGGTGATCTGCTTGGGTACCTTGACGCTGAAGCGAAACCCGACCGGCACGCTTTCCGCCCACTTGGCGTAGGTCGTGGGCCGATGGGCACGATAAAACGAGCTGTTGATCTCGACAGCGGGTAAACGAGCCGCGTAGCGCTGCAGGTGCGTGCCCTCCGCTGTAAACGCCGGCCATTGCTCGCGCGGCAAGCTCCAACCGGCGGTGCCGAGCAGAACGGAGGATGTTTCGCTGGCGATGCTCACCGGACCGCTCCCGTTACGTTTTGCATCCCAGCCGTCTACTGACTGAACACAGCGGCGCAGGCAGCGGGCAGACGGCGACTCGGGCTGGCCATTGCCTCGGGGCGCGGGGTCGGGAGGATCGCTTTACAGCCCTCGCCCGGTGGCGGCGGCGGTTGGTCAACACACTCTGTCGAGCCCTCCGGACAGCGCAGACGAACATGCAGATGTTCGTCATGAAACGGCCATGGGCGGATGCGTTGCAGCCAGGCGCGGTCGTCCCATTCACGCTCACAGAGGTCTCGTTTGACCGCGGCATCGACGAAGATGCGCGTCACCCGTGGATCTTGCGCGGCAAGGCGGATCAGCTCGGCGTGCTGATCGGTCCATCGTTTGCTGTCCAGCTCCCCGGTGGTTTCGTCGACCAGGATGGGTTGTTCGAGGCCCTCGCGCTCGCTGCGGGCCAGCGGCGGCAGGTCCAGACGGAACCAGATGTCGACGTCCAGACCGCTCTGGTGGCTAACGTGCCCATAGGACATCGGGCCGCCGCGCGGCTGCGCCATATCGCCGACGAGCATGGGCCCGATGCCGGCCCCATCCAGCCGGCGGCCAAGGTCCTGGATGTAATCAAGCAGCGCGGGATGCCCGTAGTGACGGTTACGCTGCATATCGACGGCCTGGTAACCCTCACCTTCGGGCGGCAGCTGGACCGCGCCAGCCAGACACGCCGCGCCATGCTTACCGATGATTCGCGGCTCGCCGGGTAGCGGCTCGGTGACGCTGGACCAATCTCGGTCCGCCGCGTTGACCGCAGAAACCATCCATCCGACCAGACCGCAGGCCGCCAGTACCCGCCTGCAAAGGTGACTCGACATGCTGAGGTGTTGACTGCTCATAGCGACTTCGGAGTCCTCGTATTGATCTGAACCTTGCATCACCGCTGCTGACGAGAAAGCCATTCCAGCCCAGGCCGGTAAAGCATGTCGTGCTCGCCTTCGAACAGCACCAGCTCGGTAGGGCCCGACTTCAGGTACAGCAACACATCAGCATCCGCCTCGGCGAACTGCGGGAATTGCTCGCTGCCCTTGGCCGATCGTTGGCGCAATGCATCCGGGACCTGGCGAGTCTCCATCAGCTGGTCGATCTGCTCCTGAGGGATTCGATCCTCTTCCTTCGCCAGGTCGTTGAAGGCATGAAGCGCCTGCTCAGGCGGGACAGTGGTGTCATCGATGCCGTGAGCGATCAGCACACGAATATCGCCCGCCACCTCCGGCACATAGCTGCTCGGGCTGCGCTTGCGGCATTCATCAAAGGCGCTGGAGCCCTCGGTCGGCTCACCGCCGCAGGCCTGCTCGATTTCACCGGCGTACTTTTCGCCGCGCGCTTTGTTCCACTGGTGCCAGGTCACCAGGTCATAAACCGGCACCCAGGCCGCAACGCCAGCAAACACGTCGGGATTACGACTCGCCAGGTGCAGTGCGTTCATCGCGCCGCCCGAATAGCCGAGCAGGTAGATTCGCGACTCGTCAATTTCAGCATGTTCTCGCGCATATTCGAGCGCATCCTGCATGTCAGAAATCGCCAGATCGGAGGCGGTCGATTCGGGACGGCCATCGTTCTGACCTCGGAAGTTCGGGTGAATGAACACCCAGTTGTTTGCAATCGCGAACTGGCCCAGCGGAATGTCGATGTTCTGCAGGTAATCGGTGCTCCAGCTGTGCAGCACCATGAGCAGCGGCTTTTCCTCGTCTGAACCTGAGTCGTAGAACAGCGCCGCCTGCTCACTATCGTCGGCACTGGATGGAATCTTGATGTCTTTTATTTCCGGCGTTGCTTCACGCCAGCGCGAGAGTTCGGCTATCGCCAGACCCCCAGGATAATTGGTGACCCGCAGGAGATCGCTGGGGTGCTTCAGATTCTCAGCCTGAACGCTCACGACGCCAGCAGCGGCCAGCATCAATATCCCGAGCATGACCGCACGGATGGCCCGCCCAAACAGATCGTTGGCGCGCCATGATGGACCATCGCCCATTGGAACAGCCTGTAGTGAGTAGCTGCTTTTCCCGTTGCGAAGCACCATAGCCGTCGTCTCCCGCGAGTCGGTTTCGGGCGTATAGGATTTGCGACTCCGAGCATCCCCATACGTTCGTCTGCGAGCCGACGCATGGCCACCTGCCGTGCCGCTCGTATTGCGCGGCCCGATTGTCCAAACTGGCAGCACCCCTGATCAGAGAGGCGTCGATCATGCGCAAGGCCGAAGCCAAACACCGCCAGACCCACAAACTCGAACGCCTTCAGCGATTCCTGAGCTGGACCACCGAGCACCATCCCGATTTCGTGGCGAAGAAAAATCACCAGGAAAAATGGTTCAGCACCTACCTCGGCCATCAGCCACCCGAAATTGGCCGTGCAGCGCGGTTGTTCTGGCTTGGGCTGGACGAGCCCACGGTCGAGGCGGAACTTGAGGACGCCGAATCGACTGGCCTGATCGGCCGACTGCTGAACCGGGACGTGAACGATTTCAGTTGTACCGTCGACATCTTCGGTATTGAGAAGTCGCTGGATTGCGGTCCGGTGCAGAACCTGCTGGAACCCGAATTTGCGCTACGCATCGACGATAGCGAGTCGACCGATGACTTTGAACGCAACGTCTGCGCTGCGGTGCAGGCCCTGGTCCGGGATCGCCTGCATGTCCTGGAGAAGCCGTTCACCAGCCTCAGCGAAGAACAGAAAGCCCAATGCCTGGAGCGCCTGCCCGTGCGGCTTTCACGCCTCGACGATTTTGCGGCGCGCGCCGTCGACATCGTCAACGAGGTTAAGCACGAGCTGCGCTATGTGGTCGAGCTGCGCCACGGCGAGGTCGTCCTGGACATGCAAAGGCGCATTCCGGGCGGCCAGGGTCATGTGCTCAGCGAGCAAGAAGTCGCGCAGCTCAAAGACGAAGACCGTCAGGCGATGAATGCCAAGTTCGAGATGATGATCGAGGAAGCGCAGGACTTCGATCTGCAGCTGCTCGGCGAGAAGCGCCTGACCGAAGTCTTCATGATGGAGCCGAAAAAGCTGCGCCGGACCATCCGTTTCGCCCGCGAGGACAATCGCGAAAAAATGGCCTTCGCCGTGCTGCTGGAGAACAACCCGCGCTTCGTCCATTACCACAAGCTCTACGCCGCGCGGCGCATCACTCGCACCTGGACCGCCCTGCTCGGCCCGACCAACAGCGGCAAGACCTACCAGGCGATCCAGGCCATGACCGGCGTGACTCACGCTATCTACCTGTCGCCGCTGCGCCTGATGGCCCTGGAAAACCAGGAACGCATCGAATCCATGGGCGTGCCCTGCTCGTTGGTCACCGGCGAAGAGGAAATCATCCGCGAAGGTGCCACCCACTATTGTTGCACCGTCGAGGAATTCGCCCGCTTCCGTCACGAGTCCTGGGACGTGGTGGTGATCGACGAAGTGCAGATGATGGCCGACTCGCAACGCGGCTGGGCCTGGGTCGATGCGCTGGTCAGCGCCTACACTCAGGACCTGATCATGACTGGCCCGGAGCTGATCCAGCCGTCGCTGAAAACCCTTTGCGATCTCTGCGAAGACCAACTGGTAGTCAAGCGCACCAAACGACTTTCACCCGTGGACGTGGCGCGCCGCTCGACCAACCTCAAGCAGCTCGATGCCGGCTCCATGCTCGTTGCCTTCAGCCGCAGAACGGTCCTCGAGCTCAAGGCGATGCTGGAAATGACCGGCAAAAGCGTCTCGGTGGTCTACGGCGCGCTGTCACCGGAAGTACGCCGCGAGCAGGCACGCCGCTTTCGTGAGGGCGAGGCGGACATCATGGTCGCCACAGATGCGGTAGGCATGGGCCTGAACATGCCAGCCCATACGCTGTGCTTCTATACCGACGAGAAGTACGACGGCATCCAGAACCGCCAGCTGAAGGTGCAGGAGGTCAAGCAGATCGGCGGCCGCGCCGGGCGTTTCGGTCATCACGACAGCGGCCTCATTACCGCGCTGGACGGGCAGACGCTGCAGTCGATCAAGCGCCTTTTTCACAGCGCGGATCTGCCAGTGGACCTGACGCAGTTCCAGGTAAGGCCCTCCATCGAGCACCTGCAAGCCATCTCCGAACTGATGAACGAGCCGAGCCTGTTGCGGGCCTGGCTGACGTTCAACCGCAACATCAATTACGGCGACGAATTCATATCGATCCTGCCCGACGAGCTGGCGGAATGGATCAAGCTGATCGACGACCCGACCATCGACCTACCATTACGCTGGATCTTCGCTTGCACGCCGATTCGCGGCGGGCTGGACAGCCCGGCCAGCATCTTCGCCCAGCAATGGCTGAAGAAGGTCGCGCAGGACAAACAGATTCCATTGCCGCGGCTGATCATCGATGCCGACCTGGCCACTTTGGAAAGCTCGCTGCACGTCATCGAAACCTACCTGCATCTGGCGCGCACGCTGCCGGCACACTTTCCGGCGCTGGAGCAGGCCGAAGAGCACCGCAGCCTGCTCAACGGTGCCATCACGCGCGAGCTTTCGCGCCAGCGCAAGCCACGCAGCTCGGACCGCCGACGCATGTCAGGCGAAACGCGCAGTTGCAAGGGCTGTGGCAAGGCCATGCCGATGGCAGCACGCAAGTTTCGGCTGTGCCAGAGCTGTTTTCGCGAGCAGCGCTAGGACAGTTCGCACGCTTGACGGAACCGCCGCACAGACGCCCACCACTACGCCACTCAGGTTCCGCTGCTAGCCCATGGCGGGCAGCGAGGCTGGCAAGCTGCGGCTTCGGCCCTTAGGATGCGGCAGGTCTATAGCGTGACCGGGACCATTCAGAGCCTCGTTACGATGGCCATTACCGAAAGCCATGGAGTCAGGGCCGATGTCGATCATTATTCAGTTGCGCAGGCAACTGGCGGCGGTTACCAGCCGATTTGGCTGGGCCGCACTTTTATTCGCGCTCGCGGTGCACGCCGGCGTGTCCTATCTCGGCCTGCGCCTGTTCGCCGAGGCGCCACTCACCGAGCTGAAGACCTTCGTCTACTTCTATCTGACCACCGCACTGACCGTCGGCTACGGTGACTTCTCTCCGCAGACCGCTGGCGGTCGCATCTTTGTTTCCACCTGGCTGATGGTCGGCGGCATCGCGCTGCTGACCGCCGTCATCGGCAAAACCACCAATTCCATAATTGCAGTCTGGAGGAAAGGCATGAAAGGCAAAGGAACGTTCGCCACCTGCACGGGCCATACCGTTGTGATCGGCTGGGAAGGCGAAATCAGCGAGCGCGTTGTCGAGCTGCTGCATGAAGACGAAACCTCCAATGACCACCTGATCGTCATCTGCGACACGGTGCTCGAAGAAAACCCGATGCCAGGCAAAACCGAGTTCATCCATGGCGAGAGCTTGTCGTCCCTGGCATTGCTGCAGCGCGCCGGGGTGAAAGGGGCCGAACGCACACTGGTGCGCACCGGCTCGGACGACCTGACGCTCGCGGTCGTGCTGACCATCAACCAGCTCAATCCGATCGGCCATGTGGTTGCCCATTTCAGCAGCAGCGAGACCGCGCGACTGGCGCGCAGCTATGCGCCCAAACTGGAATGCACCTCCAGCATGGCCATCGAGATGCTGGTGCGCTCATCGCAGGACCCGGGCTCCTCGGTGATCATCAACGAGTTGCTGAGCGTCGGCCAGGGCGCGACCCAATACCGCCTGCTACTGCCCGAGAGCTACGAAAGCACGGTCGGCGCGTTGTACAAGCAATTGAAAGACCGGCACAACGCGACGCTGATCGGCTACCGCGCCAAGGACCAGACCCAACCGATCATCAACCCGGGCAACGAAATCGCAGTGCGCGGCGGCGAGCTGTTCTATATCGCCAACACACGCCTTGCCGGCCTGGGTGACGCCAGCTGAGCATGACGCTGCGCCGACAGGCCGACACCTGTAGAACCGAGGGCGCTCGGCTTTCACGACAGCAAGCTGAGCATCACGATCATCGGTAGGCCTAACGAATCCGGACCTGCCACGTTGACTCATCTGTTCGGTTATCGCCGAGCGCGGCTCTTGCGCCCTCCATCTCGGGAATCAACCCCGCCATCCCGGCTCTGATTAGGACAGTCTGAGCAATCGGGAGGCACCATGAGCGACCCACACGACCTGCAGCGATTCGTCGACGCCCAGCACTCGATCTACGACCGCGCGCTGGCGGAACTCAAAGCCGGCCACAAGCAAAGCCACTGGATGTGGTTCATCTTTCCGCAGATAGCAGGCCTCGGCCACAGCGACATGGCACGTCGCTACGCCATCAAGGATGCGGACGAAGCGACGGCCTATCTAGAGCACCCTCTGCTCGGGCCTCGCCTGGAGCAATGCGCGCAAGCACTGCTCGCCCATGCCGAGCGTCCGGCACGGCAGATTCTGGGTTCGCCCGACGACATGAAGCTGCGCTCGAGCATGACGCTGTTCGCTGCCGTTGCGCCTGAACGGTCGACGTTTCAAACGGTGCTGGATGCGTTCTTCGCGGCCGATCCCGACCCGGCGACGCTATCGCGCCTGGATCGTTAAGCAGCTCGGCATAGACCTCTGATAGGCGGACCGAGGCCGGTACGATAGGCTTCTCGCTTTATGGCAGGTCCGCCGCCCCTCACACAGGTGCACAGATGAACCTCTCGCTGCTCAGCCGTTACGCTTTTTTCGTCCTGTGCGCTGCCACTGCCGTGCTGTGCCTCCCTTTCCTGAGCCACCCTTGGGTGTGGCCGTTGTTCGTCGTCACGGCGTTGCTGACCCTTATCGGTATTCGTGATCTTCGCCAGTGCGAACACGCCGTCCGGCGCAATTATCCGATCCTCGGCAACATCCGATACCTGGTCGAAGGCATCCGTCCGGAGATTCGTCAGTACCTGCTTGAAAGCGATCAGGAGCGCGTACCGTTTTCCCGCGCACAGCGCTCGCTCGTCTATGCACGGGCGAAAAACGAGGTGGATGACAAACCCTTCGGCACCCTTATCGACGTATACGAACCGGGATACGAATGCATCGGCCATTCGATCCGCACCGCAGCGGTCAGCGATCCCGAAACCTTCCGCGTATCGATCGGCGGGCCGCAGTGTGAGCAGCCCTACTCCGCTTCGGTGTTCAACATTTCAGCGATGAGCTTCGGCTCGCTCAGTGGCAATGCGATCCAGGCGTTGAACCGAGGCGCCAAGCTCGGTGGCTTCTACCACGACACAGGCGAAGGCAGCATCAGCAGCTACCATCGCCAGCACGGCGGGGATCTGGTCTGGGAACTGGGCAGCGGTTACTTCGGTTGTCGAACCGAAAGCGGTGCATTCGATCCGGATCGCTTCGCCGTTCAGGCACGGGATCCGCAGGTCAAGATGATCGAGATCAAGCTGAGCCAAGGCGCCAAACCAGGACACGGCGGCATCTTGCCGGGGCGCAAGGTCAACGCGGAAATCGCGTCCACCCGCGGCGTGCCGGAGGGCGTGGACTGCATTTCCCCCGCGAGCCATAGCGCCTTCAGCACACCGTTGGAGCTGATGAATTTCATCGCCAGCCTGCGCGAACTGTCCGGCGGCAAGCCGGTCGGTTTCAAGCTGTGCATCGGCCATCCGTGGGAGTTCGTCGGCATCGTCAAGGCGATGCTGCAGAGCGGTATCTATCCGGATTTCATCGTGGTCGATGGCAAGGAAGGCGGCACGGGCGCGGCGCCCGTCGAGTTCACCAACCACATCGGCATGCCACTGCGCGAGAGCCTGCTGTTCGTGCATAACGTGCTGGTCGGCTGCAATCTGCGCGAGCACATTCGCATCGGTGCCAGCGGCAAGATCGTCAGCGCCTTCGACATCGCCAGCGTCCTGGCCATGGGCGCAGACTGGGTGAACTCGGCTCGTGGGTTCATGTTCGCGATCGGCTGCATTCAGTCGCAGCATTGCCACACCAATCGCTGCCCCACCGGCGTTGCCACCCAGGACCCGCTGCGCCAACGCGCACTGGTGGTGCCGGACAAGGCCGATCGAGTGTTCAGCTTCCACCGCAACACCGTGCACGCGCTGGCCGAATTGCTTGCTGCTGCCGGCTTGTCACATCCTGCCGAACTGGGCCCGCATCACCTGATCCGGCGCGTCAGCTCAACGGAAATCAAGCTGTTCTCGCAGCTCTACTATTTCGTCCAGCCCGGCGCGCTGTTGAGGCCAAAGATCGACAGCGAGTTCTTCGCCAGGATCTGGAGCATGGCCCAGGCAGACAGCTTCGAAGCCATGCCGCAGAAAACTGAGCGTGGGGCCGCGCAGGTCGAGGAACCACTGATCAGCTAACCCCTCCAACCAGCGGATCGCAGCCAGCCTCCGAGATCGTTGCGATCCGACTGCGTCAATGGCCGCGCTTTTGCCGGCCTGCAGGTCCTGTGGCTACCGCGTTGAAACCTGGCTGACCGCCGCTCAGGCCATCATCTGCGCGCCGGAATTTTGCCACTCTCGACAGGCACTCCGCTATTTCGTCAGCTTTCCGTTGAAATGTTCAGCTTTTTACTTTGACAGCCCGCACTTTTGACTTTAAGTTTTCACTTCCGAACATTTCCGAACCCTCGCAGTATTCGGATCATAAAAACAACAGTCTCACAAAGAGGTTCTGCGCATGAGTAACCCGTCCACCCCGACACTTCGGGGGCAATGCATCGCCGAGTTTCTCGGCACCGCCCTGTTGATCTTCTTCGGTACCGGCTGCGTGGCGGCACTCAAGCTCGGCGGCGCAGATCTAGGTCTGTGGGAAATAAGCGTTATTTGGGGTATTGGCGTCAGCATGGGCGTTTACCTCGCGGCCGGTGTTTCCGGTGCCCACCTGAACCCTGCGGTATCCATTGCGCTCTGGTTGTTCGGCACATTCGAGCGTAACAAGGTGCCGGCCTATATCCTCGCCCAGACCGCCGGCGCCTTCTGTGCCGCTGCGTTGGTTTATGGACTTTACAGCAGCCTGTTTTTCGATTTCGAACAGGCTCAGCAGATGACTCGCGGCAGTGTTGCCAGCCTCGAGCTCGCATCGGTGTTCTCCACCTATCCGCACCCGTCGCTTTCGATAGGCCAGGCGTTTCTGGTGGAAGTGGTGATTACCGCTATCCTGCTGGGGATGATCATGGCCCTGACCGATGACGGTAACGGTCTGCCCCGCGGGCCGCTGGCGCCCCTGTTGATCGGCCTGCTGATTGCGGTGATCGGCGGCGCGATGGGGCCGCTGACCGGGTTCGCGATGAACCCGGCACGCGACTTCGGACCCAAGCTGATGACCTTTTTCGCTGGGTGGGGACAGGTCGCATTCACCGGCGGCCGGGATATCCCCTACTTCCTGGTCCCGCTGATCGCCCCGGTCATTGGCGCCTGCCTCGGGGCCGCTGGTTCAAC